>ENA-OWPM01000634-OWPM01000634.1-human-gut-metagenome-genome-assembly--contig:-NODE-634-length-38053-cov-5.353413_pt1 | contig 38053 bp, 31 predicted proteins | sample MGYA00248267_ERZ651852 | MGnify/ENA primary metagenome ERZ651852 (study PRJEB26924, sample SAMEA4378228) | human gut metagenome | biome: human gut; feature: human-associated habitat; material: faeces...
TTAGAATTTTTGGCTGAAATATTTACGCAATCGAGCATATCATATATTGAATTTCGGTTGTTATCCACTAAACCATGATTCTACGTCCTTTATTTATGGTTAGCAAAACTATAAATAAGGGATATTTTTTTATTATAGCTTATAAAAAATAATAATAAAGCCTAATTTAGATTTGTAACAAAATATACTGATGCTGATACATTATTAAATATAGTCCATAAAAATCATATATAAAGAATGATGATTACAAATTTAGCAACAAAATAATCAGGTATATTATTTAGTAAAATAATTTTTGTTAAAAATACATAATTGATAAATAAATTACATTATTTTTAAGTAGTGGTATTGACATCTAATTAAATTGTTATATAATAATTCCTATAAAGATAATCGGGATTATTGTATGACAATTTTAAAATATCATAAGAGGAGGTAAATAAATGGACTGGGGGTTTATATTTAAGCATGTTCCCAAATATATTGATGCAATGTACTTAACTTTAGCACTTGCAGTAGGTGGAATAGCGTTATCAGTTATTATTGGAATTATATGCAGTTCTATTTTATATTTTAAAGTGAAAGTATTACGTAAAATCGTAAATATATATATTGAATTGTCTAGAAATACACCACTTTTAATACAACTATTCTTTTTATATTATGGTTTTACTAAAATAGGAGTACATTTAAGTGGATTTTCATGCGGAATAATTGGACTAGCCTTTTTGGGAGGCAGTTATATGTGTGAAAGCTTTAGAGCGGGGCTTGAATCTGTACCTAAGTCACAAATTGAGGCAGGAACAAGCATAGGGTTAAACAATTTACAAGTTTTTAGATATATAATTTTACCACAAGCATTTTCAGTATCAGTTCCACTTATTGGGGCTAATTGCTTATTCTTATTAAAAGAAACATCAATAGTTGGAGCAATTGCCATAGCGGACTTAATGTTTGTAGCTAAAGATTTGATTGGTATGTATTATAAAACAAATGAAGCACTTTTCATGCTTGTTGTTGCATATTTAATAATTCTACTCCCTGTGTCAATATTAACTAGCGTTTTAGAAAGGAGAAGTAGATATGCACAATATGGTAACTAATTTATTAGGAATACAAAACACTGATTACAGAGTTTTGTTCGAAGGAATGAATATGCAAAGGCTTTTTGGTGGATTATATGTTACTGCTAAAATAGCATTTATTTCAGTTATAATTGCTTGCATATTAGGAGTATTATTTGGAATAGTAATGACTTTTAAAAGCAAAATAGTACATGCTATTTGTAGATTATATCTTGAAATAGTAAGAATAATTCCAATACTTGTGTGGCTTTTCATACTGTATTTTGGAGTTGATAAAGCCTTTAACTTAAATATAAGTGGTGAAGTAGTTTCAATTGTAGTATTTTCACTTTGGGGAATTGCTGAAATGGGTGATATTGTAAGAGGCGCAATAACATCAATACCTAAACATCAAGAGGAAGCGGCTATATCACTTAATTTAAACAGAAAAGATATTTATTTATATGTAATACTTCCACAAGCTTTAAAGAGAATACTTCCAGGTGCAATAAATTTATCTACAAGAATGATAAAAACAACATCACTTGTAGTTTTAATTGGAGTAGTTGAAGTTGTTAAAATAGGTCAGCAGATAATAGAAACTTCAATTTTAAAAGCACCAACAGCATCATTTTGGGTTTATGGATTTATATTCTTTTTATATTTTATAATTTGCTATCCTCTTTCTAAGATATCCAAAATTTTAGAACAGAAGTGGGTAGGCTAGAACAAAAGGAGGCAAAATAAATGAGTGAAATAAAAAACGAAATAATAGAAAACAAAAAAAATATAGATTCTTCTAAATCTATTTTAAGAATAGAAAATCTGACTAAAAACTATGAAAATATTGAAGCATTAAAGGGAGTAAACTTAGATGTTTATAAGGGAGAGGTTATAGTAATACTTGGACCTTCTGGATGTGGAAAAAGTACTTTTTTAAGATGTTTAAATGGTCTTGAAAAGATAAATTCAGGTAGTATTTACTTAGAAGATAAATTGATAGGAAAAGACATAGCTTGGAAAGAAGCAAGAGAAAAAATAGGTATGGTTTTTCAAAGCTATGAATTGTTCCCACATATGAATGTTATAAAAAACATACTTCTTGGGCCTACAAAAGCACAAAAACGAGATCCTAAGGAAGCTGAGAAGCAAGCTGATGAATTACTTAAAAGAGTTGGACTTTTTGAGAGAAAGTTTGAACTTCCAAGAAAGTTATCTGGAGGACAAAAGCAAAGAATTGCAATAGTAAGATCTTTATGCATGAATCCTGAAATAATGCTTTTTGATGAAGTAACAGCAGCACTAGATCCAGAAATGGTAAGGGAAGTGCTTGATGTAATACTTGAACTTGCAAATGGTGGAATGACAATGATTCTTGTAACACATGAAATGAACTTTGCAAAAGAAGTTGCGGATAAAATAATATTTATGGATGAAGGGCAGATTGTTGAAACTTCATCTCCAGATGAGTTTTTTAAAGAGCCTAAAACTGAAAGGGCTAGGCGCTTTTTAAATATATTTAAATACAATAATTAGGGGGACCAAAAATGAAAGCTGTAAAAAAAATTACTGGATTATTAATGTCACTGTTATTATTCGTAGGAATATTTGCAGGATGTGGTAATGCAAATTCATCAGAAGCTAGTTCAAGTACTGCTAGTAAATTAGAAGAAATTAAAAAAAGAGGAACTGTAAGAATAGGCGTATTTAGTGATAAACCACCTTTTGGATATGTTGATTCTAATGGTAAAAATCAAGGATATGATGTTTATATTGCAAAGAGAATAGCTAAAGATTTACTTGGAGATGAAAACAAGGTAGAATTTGTTCTTGTTGAAGCTGCAAGCAGAGTAGAATTTCTTCAATCAGATAAGGTTGATATAATCCTTGCAAACTTTACAGTAACAGATGAAAGAAAAGAAGTAGTAGATTTTGCAAATCCTTATATGAAAGTTGCACTTGGAGTTGTATCAAAAGATGGAACAATTAAGTCTGTTGATGATTTAAAAGGCAAAAAACTTCTTGTTAATAAAGGAACAACAGCAGAGACATACTTCACTGAAAACTATCCAGATATAGAATTATTAAAATTTGACCAAAATACTGAAACATTTGAAGCGTTAAAAGATGGACGTGGAGATGCTTTAGCACATGATAATACATTATTATTTGCATGGGCAAGAGAAAATAAAGGATTTGAAGTTGGAATAACAAATCTTGGAGAACAAGATACAATTGCTCCAGCAGTTAAAAAAGGAAACACTGATCTTTTAGAATGGCTTAATACGGAAATAGATACACTTAATGGAAATGGATTTATGAAGGAAGCATATGATTCTACATTACTTCCTGCTTATGGAGATTCTATAGATCCAAGCGAAATTCTTGTTGAAAAATAAAATGTTCTAATAAAAACTTAATAAACACAATTTTAAATAAAGATATAAGCCATAACAGGAATGTTTAATTTCTTGTTATGGCTTTAAATAATTATATGATATAATAACACATGGTATCATAATATATTAAATTTGGGATGTGACAAAATGAGAGAAATTAGTGTTGTAGTAAAAGATCAATATACAAAAAAGTATATAAATAAATATCCTTTAATATTAGAAGAGGCTTTGGAAGATCCAGAAGCTTTAAGAAACGAAGGGGATATAGTTACACTTGTAGATAAAAAGAAACAATTTTTAGGAAAAGGATATTATGGAGTTCAAAATAAAGGAATAGGATGGGTTCTAAGTAATAGTCCTAAAAGTAGTTTTGATTATAAATTCTTTTATGATAAACTAAGAAATGCGTTTTCAAAAAGACTTAAATTATATCATTCAAGAGATACGAATGCTTTTAGAGTATTTAATGGTGAAGGTGATGGAATTGGCGGAGTAACTATTGATTACTTTAACGAATATTATCTTATTACATGGTACAGCAGAGGAATGTATGTATTTAAAGATCATATAATAAAAGCAATAAAATCATTAGTGTCATTCGATGGAATATATGAAAAGAAGAGATTTGATAATAATGGAATGGTAGTTGATGAAGACAGTTTTTATATAGGAAAACGAGCACCAGAACCACTTATAGTTAAAGAAAACAATGTAAACTTTGCAATTTACTTAAATGATGGAGCTATGGTTGGAGTATTTTTAGATCAAAAAGATGTAAGAAAATCCATTAAAAATCTTTACTCTAAAGGAAAAACTGTTTTAAATACATTTTCATATACAGGAGCATTTTCTATGGCAGCAGCTAAAGGTGGAGCCATAACAACAAGCGTAGATTTAGCAAGCAGAAGCTTAGACAAGACAAGAGAAAACTTTACAATAAATAATATAGATTATAATGAACATGAGATAGTTGTCGAAGATATATTTATATATTTTAAAGAAGCAAAAAAGAAAGAATTAAAATATGATATGGTAATATTAGATCCACCAAGCTTTGCAACTTCAAAAGATAATAGATTTAGTGCAGCTAAAGATTATAAAAACTTAGTTAAACTAGCTATAGATGTAACAAAGGATGAAGGTGTAATTGTATGCTCAACAAACTGTGCTACATTTAATATGACTAAGTTTAAAAAGTTTATTGATGATGCATTTAAAGAAAGTAATAAAGAGTATGATATATTAGAAGAACATAGCCTGCCAATGGACTTTGCTGTTACTGATAAATTTCCTGAAGGGGATTATTTGAAGGTTGTGTTTGTTAAGGTTGTGTAGGTATTACATATAGTTATAGAAAGTAAAATCTTGATAATATATAAATTATGTAAATTATAGAAAGCACAATCGGTCGACTAAGAAGTTCTAAAAGGTGTTAGACTTACTTGCCATGATGGCAATGTTCAAGAAGTTTATCACAAAACTGAATTCCCCAAGTAATTTCAAAAATAGGATATTTATAGGAGATCTAAATATCAAAATATCAAAAAATAATAATGGAATATTGTCAAAAAATGTACACTTCTGATGTGAATATATATGATTATTCATATAGGAGGTGTTTTTTTTATGTATAGGAAAGTATAAAATTTTTATAATAGCAAAAGCCTTAAGAATAGAGCTTTTCTGTAACATAGATAGTTCAATACGTTAAAAAAAAATTATAGTCCCGCAAAAGGTTCCAAAAGCAAGTTTTGGAACCTTTTGCATGGGTAAAAAAGTGGCTTCTTATTTAAAAATGTGTTTGAGTAATTGCTTATTTTATAGTGTTAAGGTTTATATTTTACGTATAAAGCGTGGCGAAGCAACTTTGTTCCTTAATGATTCATTAAAAAAGTATAAGTATGATATGTAAATAAGAGAATATATAAGATTAAATCATATTATATATTTAAATTATATTATATGTTTAAATAAAAATAAGTATTATTATGTTATTTGATTAAAAAATATTTACATAATACATAATTATGAATATAATTATAATTAAAAAAAGGCGAAAAATGTAGAATGTATAATTTAATATTATCTAATATTAAATTATATTGATTTAAGCTACCTATATAATATGCTTTTTAATGTTTTTTATAGCATAAATGGAGTAAAAATATGCCTAAGATAGATAAGTTATTATAAAAAATTAATATAAAAGATATATCAGATATTCGTATAACTTCAGAATTACCTCCCATGGTAAGAGAAGACGGAAAGCTAATTAATGCTTTTGGAAATGATATACTTGACTTTAATAGTGTGGATGAGCTCATAAGAGAAATGGCACCAAATAGATATGATGATTTTATGTTAAAAGATGAAATTGACTTTAAGTATATAAGTGAAAATTTTGGTAACTTCAGAGTGAATGCATATAGATGTATGAATAGCTTAGGAATTGTAATGAGAGTTATAAAAAATAAGATACCTAGACTGGAAGATATAAGTAGCTTAAATATATTGAAAGATTTTACGCAATTAAAATATGGGTTAGTTCTTATAACTGGACCAACAGGTTCTGGTAAAAGTACACCCCTTGCAACAATGATAAATGAAATAAATAAAATTCAAGAGAAGCATATAATAACACTTGAGGAGCCAATAGAATATATGAAAAAATTATTTAGTGAGGGAGTTATATCAAAAGCGGAATATGAAAAATGGATAAGAAATGGTAAGTATTAAAGGAGAATGGGGAAATGTTTTACTTTCTAATATTTTTATTTGGATTGATAATAGGAAGCTTTTTAAATGTATGTATATGTAGAATAGAAAAAGAAGAATCCGTATTATTTCCACCATCTCATTGTACTTCTTGCAATCATAGATTAAGTGGTAAAGATTTAATACCAGTACTGAGTTTCATAATTTTAAAAGGTAAATGTAGATATTGTAATGAAAAAATATCACTTCAATATCCAATTATTGAAATAGTTAATGCAATATTTTATTTACTTATATTTAATAAATATGGTTTATCACCCTATACTATTAAGTTTTGTATATTAGCATCACTTTTAATTGTCATTGGAGTTATAGATTATAAAACTCAATATGTATATAGATCTACAACAGTATTTGGAGGAATAATTGCAGTTATATTTATAATCAATGAATATTTCTTTTATAAGAGTGAAGTTATAAATTTAATATTAGGCGGAATTATAGGATTTTTAATTATAGGATTAATAGTGTTTACAACAAAAGGGATGGGCGAAGGTGATATTGAAATAGCAATAATTTGTGGATTATTTATAGGTATCAAATATATATTATTAAGTCTATTTTTAGCCATAATTATTGGGGGAATTGTTGGAATTATAATTCTCACATTAAATCTAAAGAAATTAAAAGACAGAATAGCATTTGGACCATTTATAGCAATTGGAGTATTGATATCTATTTTATATGGTGAAAAAATAATTGAAATTTATATGAAATTGTTAAATATATAATTTTAATAAAAAGATCTTTAAAATATTTAGAAAGGAAACACTTATAATGGCAAGTGAAAAAAAGAGATTAGGTAATATACTTGTTAGTGCCGGAAAAATAACTAGTTATCAATTGCAAGAAGCTTTAAGAACTCAAAAAGTATTGGGAAAAAAACTAGGTGAAATTTTAGTTGAAAGTAAAATAATAACAGAAGATGAAATAATAGAGTCAATAGAACAACAAACTGGGATTAAGAAAGTAGATTTAAATACCATAGATTTTGATAAAAAAGCTATAGTATTAATATCTAAGAATTTATGTAAGAGATACAACTTGATTCCTTTTGGATTTGAAGACAATAAAATAAAAGTAGCACTTGAAGATCCATTAAATATATTTGCTATTGATGATATTGCTATCTCAACTGGTTTTGAAGTTGAATCATTTATTGCTAGAAAAGCAGATATAGTTAAATTTATTGGTATATATTATACAAGCCAAGAAGTAGATCAGGCTGCTATGCAGTTATCAAAGGAAAATTCAAAACTTAACAAAACATCTGTACAAGAAAATGATTTAAATGAAACGAATAATTCACCAGTAGTTAAAATGGTTGACTATTTATTTAAAAATGCTATAGAAATGAAAGCATCGGACATACATATAGAGCCTTTTGAAAATGAAGTGATAATAAGATATAGAATTGATGGCAAACTTAAAACAATTAACAAAATTGGAGTAGAAAGTTTAGGCTCACTTACTACAAGAGTAAAGATAATGGCTCACTTAGATATAGCAGAAAAAAGAATACCACAAGATGGTAAGATAATTATTAAAGTAGATGGACAAGAAATAGATCTTAGAGTTTCCATTTTACCAGTTATTTATGGAGAAAAAATAGTTATAAGAATTTTAAATAAATCAGCAAATTTATTAACGAAGAATCAACTTGGAATGAGTGAAGAGGATATAAAAGTATTAGATAAAATAATATCTAACCCTCATGGAATAATATTGGTTACAGGTCCAACAGGAAGTGGAAAGTCTACAAGTCTTTATACTGTTTTAAGTGAAGTAAATTCAAGTAGTTTAAATATTATAACTGTTGAAGATCCAGTAGAATATACAATGAATGGAATAAATCAAGTTAATGTAAATGAAAAAGCAGGTTTAACTTTTGCAAGTAGTCTTAGGAGTATATTAAGACAAGACCCCGATATTGTAATGATTGGAGAGATAAGAGATGCTGAAACAGCAGAAATAGCTGTAAGAGCTGCTATAACTGGACATTTAGTTTTAAGTACTCTTCACACAAATGATGCACCATCATCTATAGGAAGACTTGTAGATATGGGAATAAAACCGTATTTATTATCTACTTCAATTGTTGGAATAATGGCACAAAGACTTGTTAGAAAAGTATGTGATAAATGTAAAATTGAGTATGAAGCTAATGAATATGAAAAGAAATTATTAAATTATCCAATAGAAAAATCATTAAAGCTATATAAAAAATGTGGTTGTGGATATTGCAATGATATAGGTTATTCAGGAAGAATCGGAATATATGAAATTATGGAAGTGACAAGAGAAATTAGAAATGCTATAAATATGGGTGCAAATTCTGATGAGATTAAAGATATAGCTATAAAAAATGGCATGAGAACTTTGTCAATGCAATGCAAAAAACTTGTATTAGATGGAATAACAACAATAGATGAATTATTGACAATAACCTCAATTGGAGACTTAGAATAAACTTGTTTAATACTATTTTAGGAGGTGTAAATTAAATGGCTAAATACAAGTATAGAGTAATGAATTCTGAAGGAAAGAAAATAGAAGGTTATTATGAAGCTGACTCGAAAAATGATGTTATGGATTATATTAGTATAAATGGCTATTACCCTCTTTTGGTTGAAGAAGTAATTGAAAGTAAAAATATAACTTTTACATTTGGTCAGAAAGTAAAAGTTAAAGATATAGCTATATTTTGTAGACAGTTTTATACTATGCTTGATGCGGGTGTTCCTATTTTAATATGTTTAGATATTTTAAGTAAACAAATATTAAATGTAAAGTTAAGAGAAGCTATTAAATCTATTAAGGAAGATGTTGAAAAGGGGGAAGCTTTATCAGATGCAATGAAGAAATACCCCAGTGTATTTCCAAGCTTTTTAATTTCGCTTGTAGCATCTGGAGAAGCTAGTGGGAACTTGGATATAATAATGCTTAGACTTTCAAATTACTATGAAAAAGAAAATAAAATAATGAATAAAGTTAGAAGTGCTATGATTTATCCAATTATTCTAAGCTTTGTTGCATTAGTGTCAGTTATATTCATATTAACCTATGTAATGCCAACATTTACAGAATTGTTTGAAGGTAATGGAACAGAAATACCATGGTCTACAAAATTAATTATGAGCCTTAGTAATGGAATAAAGGAAAATTGGATTAGTATAATATTTTTTATAGTTATTATTTCAATAGCTTTTAAAATTTATTTAAAAACAGATACTGGAGAGTATATTTTTAGTAAATTAAAACTTAAACTTCCTTTAATAAAAAAATTAAATCAAATGATAATAGTAACAAGATTTACAAGAACATTATCAACACTAACTGCAAGTGGTGTTTCACTTATAAATGGACTCGAAATTGTTTCTTCTGTTTCTGGCAATAAAATTGCCGAAAAAGAGCTTATTATAGTAAAGGATAAGGTAATGAGGGGAGAGAGCTTATATGCATCTATGAATGAAAGTGAAATTTTTCCAACTATGCTTTATTCAATGATCAAAATAGGCGAAGAAACAGGTAAACTAGATGATATTTTAAACAAGACAGCTGATTTTTATGATGAAGAGTTAGATACTACAATACAAACGGCTGTTTCTATGATGGAGCCAATATTAATAGTTGGTATGGGAATAATAATAGGATTTATTGTTATTTCAATAATGTTGCCTATGTTTGATAGTTATAGTCAAATATAGATTATTTAAGATATAATGTGCAATTTGTAATACAAAGCGCATTAAATATAAAAATATAAATGGGAGGAGTTTCTTATGAAACAATTATTAAGTAAAAAGAAAAATCAATTAACAAAAAAGAAGAAAGGTTTTACTTTAGTTGAGCTTATTATAGTTATTGCTATTATAGCAATATTAGCTGCAATGGCTATTCCTAAGTTTAGTTCAATGAGACTTCAAGCAAAAGCTAGTAATGACGTAGCAGCAGCTAAAAATATTGCAACAATAACAGCAACATTAGTATCTAGTGGTGAATTAACTGTTGGTAATGCTAATAAGACAATTGATTTAAGTGATACAGCTGTTTCTGCTACTGATGCAAAAGCAATAAGAGATCAATTAGATGGAAAAGTAGCTACAACTGGAAAAGGAGAAGCTTCAGGGGTTAAATTTGACATTACTATAGAGCCAGACGAAGATATAATTGTTAAAAATAATGGCTATCAATTATATCCAGAAAATTCAGCAGACTTAACAGGTTATAAAAAAACTCCAACAACAGCTAAATCTAGTTCATAATGGTGTAGGTCTATTACAAATAGTGAAGTAGTAGATTATAAACCTTATTAAATAATTAAATACATAATTAACATATAAGTTTATCAATGAAAAAATACGTGTAAGAAATTCTTACACGTATTTCTAAATATTCATAAATTAAATTCTCTTATGGAGGAGATTATGAGCAAAGAAAAAAGCAAGATAGATTTTAAGAAATTATTAAAAACTGATATAAAAGATTTAAAAATAGGAAAATTAAAAAAGATTAAAAAGAGAAAGGTAAATAGAAAACAAAAGAAAATAAAGGTAATCTCATTTGATATTGGAAGTTATTTTATAAAGGCGGTTGTAGGAACCTACTATAAAGATAATTTAACAATTGAAAATTATTATAAAATAAAAACACCAATTGATTCAGTGGTGGATGGAGAAATAAAAAAAGAAAAGAGATTAGCTAATAAATTAAAATCATTTTTAAAAGAAAATAATATAAAGGTTAAATATGGAACTTTTACAACTAACTCTAGTCTAATAATAAATAGAGAAGTTATTATTCCAAAGGTTGAAGAAGAGGAGTTAGAAACTGTAGTAAGATATGAAATACAACAATATTTACCTATAAATTTAGATGACTATATAATTCAAGTTAAGATAATAAATGAGATATTTTCTGATGAAGGAATAAAATTAAATATAAGATCAATAGCATATCCCAATAAGCTTGCAATAAAATATTATAATCTTTTAAAGGAAATAGATTTAAAGCCATATGTTTTAGATGTAAATTATAATTCTGTAAATAAGTTTATTAATTATATAGGCTTTGTAGATTTGGCATATAAAAAGCACAATGTAATATGTATGATTGATTTGGGTTATGATTCAATTAACGTAAACATTTATAAGAATGGACAAATAGATTTTACAAGAATAATAAAATCAGGAGGAAAGGATATGGAAACATTATTATCTGATAATGATGATTTTCATGTATTCATAAAGGAAGCTAAAATAGAAAATGATAAGTTTATTTGCATAGGTATAAATGAATATTTAACAAATGAAGTTAAAGAGATAATAGATGAATGGTTAGAAAAAATAGAAAAAATAATTAATTATTATAATAATAAGAATTTAAATAATAAAATTGATTGTATTTATATATTTGGAGGAGCATCAAATATAAGCGGTTTTGAAAAATATTTTAGTGATAAATTAGGGATTAATACGAAGAAAGTAACTAATATGAATAAATCAACTTTTAATTCACACGATGATGGTAGTTATATAGATGAATATATAAATGCAATTGGAGCACTTATTAGAATCTATTAAGGAGGACAATTTATAAATGAATGATTTAAATTTTTTTGAACCATATCTGGGAAAAAAGAAAGAAAATAGGAATGTAAATTTATATATTTATGGTGCTCTGTTTATGGTATCTTCTATTATCATTTTGAGTTTTGCCTTCAATATGTTTAAGCTACGTAGATTAGATAAAAATATACAAGAATATAATAATAAATTAAATGAAAAATCAATACAAGTAAAATTAAAAGAAGCAGAAGAGACAAATAAAAAGATAGGGTTATTGGATAAATATAATGTTTCATTAAATAATATATATTCAAAGGTTAGAAAAAGAAGTAATGTGTCCTATGATTTATTAAATAAAATAAGTTCAACTGTTCCAAGTGAAGTTGTTTTTAAATCATTATCAATTGAAAGTAATACTATTCTAATTGACGGAACATCAAGTAATCGTGAAAGTGTTGCAGAATTAAAGCGTAATTTAAGTGAACTTTATGAAATGGAATATGTTTATGTTAATAGTATAAATAATAAAGATGCTGTTTTAGGAGAGTACTCTTTTAATATAAAATGTGTGTTAAAGGAGGATTATTAATAATGAAGATAAGCAATAAAGAAAAAATTATGTTAGGTATATTAGGAGTTATGCTTATTGGGATAGGCTACTATAACTATGTGTATAAGGAACTTGCTTTTAAAGTTCAAGGGAAAGAAGAAGAATATATTCAAATAGAAGAAAGATATAATAAAGCTATTGAAACTATAAATTCAATAGAAAGTAAAAAAAGTGATATAAAAATATTAAAAAATAAGATAGATAATATATCTGTTGCTTTTTATCCTATAATTAGTGAAGAACATTTAATATTAGAGTTAGACAATTTAATAAAAAATAATAGTTTGGAAGCATCAATTGAGTTTGAAAATATAAAGTCTGAAGATATTGAAAATGAACAATATGAAAATGTTTCTTTGCCAGAAAGTTCACTTCAAAATATTGCAGATGAATATATAGAAATAGAAAGTAATATTAAAGCAAGTGAAAAAGAAGAAAAGGTTGAGTCAGATAGTTTAAGCAATGATAAAGATTTGCGTAGTGAAGAAATTTCAGTAAATAATGAATTAAATGAAAAAAGCGAAAATATCAGCAAAGATAAAGTTCATCAATTAAGATGTAATATAAACTTTACTGGTACTTATGAAAATTTACTGAATTTTTTAAAAGAAATAAATGATAATAATAAAATGGTGGTAAACTCCATTAATATAGGAGAAGAATCACTTGAAGAAATTAAAGGAAGTATGGTAATTGAAATATATGCTATTCCTAAAATAAATGATGAAATTAATGAATATTTACAATGGGACTTTAATAAGGAATATGGGAAATATGTACCATTTGGTTCTGAAACATCAAGTTCTAACATAGATACTGAAATTAACTTAGATGATTTTGTAATTTCAGTAAAATCCATAAATTCTGTTTTACCGACAATAACAATTGGAAAAGCAGATGATAAATTAAAAAGTACATACATCTATGCAGATAATAATTCAGTTGAAGAGGTTGAAATAGAATTAACAAAAGAAAATAATAAATATTATTACAAATATAAAACTAATAAAGAAAGCTATCCGGTAGAATATGGAGTAAATAAAGTAGAATTTAATCCTTTATCTAAAAATATAAATATATCAGTATTAAGTGAGAATAGAGTGAATCAAGAAGATAAATCTGGAATGAAATTAAAAGTAATAAATAATACAGATAAATTAGTAAATGTTAATATCTCTGATGATGATAGCAATAATAAAAGAGTTGTTGTTGAAGGGGATAGTAGTAAGGTAAGTGTTAATCAAAAGTAGGTGAACTTCTATGAAAAATATTTCTAAGAAAAAAAGTGGATTTACTTTGCTGGAAGTTATTATAAGTATAGCAATAATATCTATATTATCTGTTGGAATTTATAATGGATATATGTTGCTTGTGAAAGTTACCAAAAGTGGTGAGATAAGACAAGTTATAGCTATTAATGGAAAAAAATCTTTTGAAAGTATAAGCTCTTCAATAAAATTAAAGGAAGTTGAAGGTGAAGAATCATTATCATTTAATTTAGATGAAAAAAATATTAAATTACCAGGTAATATTGATACTGAAAAATTTGATACTAAATTATATTTAGATAATAATTATAATATTATTGAGAATGAAAATGGGAGTAGATATACAGAAATAATTACTATAAATAAAGTAAAAGGCAAAATAGATGGAACAGATTCTTATGTTAATGTAGATTTGGATAAAAAAATTTCTAATATTGATAATCCTTTAGATATAGATGTAGATTATGATGATCTAACAGATGATATTTTTAATATTTATATTGAAGAAGATAAGGAAGGAAATATAAAAGTTAATAATAATTCTTATAAAGATAATATTATTTTAAATTTAAGTAGATTAACTTCCAGTAATAATATAAAAATAAATGTTTCTAATGAAACTGAAAATATTCCTAATATATATATAAAATCTAAAGATAATTTAAATATAGATTTTAAAGTTACTAAGGGAACAGTCTCAAAAAAAATATATAAATCTTCGAGTGATGAAAAAAGTATTCTATATAATGTTAATATAAAAATAGTTGATAATACTGATAATACTTGCATTTTTGAAGGAAATAATAGAATAAGTATACCTATAACCCAGAATTGAGGTGATTGTTTTGGTAGTTAAGAAAAAAGGAAGTAGCTTGATTTTTGTTGTAATAATCTTTATGTTCGTGACTATTATATCATCTTCTATGTTATCAATGGTAAGTAGTAACTACAAAGCTAGAGTTTCAGAAAGTAACAGAATTAAGAATTTATATGGAGCAGATTCTGGTATAAATACAGCATATGTTATAATTACAAAAACATTTGAGGCAGCAACTCAATATGGATATTTAAAAGTAAATGAATTATACAATATGTATGAAAATGAAAATATAGATATTAATACAAATAGAGGAAAATATGTTACGTTGATAAATGATATAGATGAACTAGAAAGCGATATAAAAAATTTACAAAATCAAATAAAGGATGTTGATGAAAATAAGGATACTTTAAAATTCAAGCAACAAATAAGTGAAAAAAGAAAGCTAATTGAAGAAGATAAAGAATTTATAGAGTTGATTAAAAAAGAAGAATTTAAAAGAGCTTTTAAAGAATACATAAATACTAATTTAAAGAATTTCACAGAAGATGGGAGCTATATCCAGTACATAAAAGAAAATTATAGTGATACTTATATGGCTCAAAATATTAGTATTGGATATGACAATAATCAAAAGATTGAATCAGAGATTTTAGAACAAGAGATAGATAGAATAAAATATGAAAAAGAGATATCAAAGTCTAATGGACACAAATATGATATTAAATTACAATATTATGATAAAGAAAAACCGTATAACATAAAGTTAATATCAACTTTTTATGATAGAACTAATAAAAAAGAAGATAATGAAAATGGTTTTTCTAATGTAAAAAATAAAAGACAATTACAAGCATCATACATAATGAATGTTCCAAATTTTGATGATATATATTTTGAAAAAGTTAGCGAAGACATATATGAAAATTCATTTTTTAATGATAAAGGAATAACTGTAGGAAGAGATTTTATTATAAATAATGTATCCAATTTAACTGTTGATGGAGATATATTTGTAGTAGGGGTAAAGCCAAGTACAATGAATATTAATAATAAATATAATGGTGGGATATCTTTAAAAGATAGTAAAAATGTTAAATTTAATGGAGATGTAGTGACAAGGTCTACCTTTAATATTCAAGATAATTCTAGCGTTGAAATTAAAAATAATTTATATGCAAGCAATATATATGCTGGAGCTATTAATAAAGATGGTAGTATAATAAGTAACTCAAATTTAAACGTATATAATAATGTTGTATTAGATAATGACTTGACTTTAAATGGATATAATACTCAAATAAAGATAAATAATTTTTATGGAATTAATGATAAGAACATTAATTCAGAGTATTCAGACCAATCAAAAAATTCAAGCAGTATTATAATTAATAACTATGATGATGATTCTAAAATAACAATAAATAATGAAGCGTATATTATGGGAACGGCTTATATTAATACTGAAAATAAGTATCAAACTGGTGAATCGGTTGCAGTTAAAGGTAATTATAAGGCATATTCAGTAGAAGATCCTGATAAAGCAAATCAACAATTTGAAGAGGATGATCCTTTAAGAGTATTAAAAGGTAGTTTAAAAGAAAAGGTTGATCATTTTGTGAAGTATTGGTCAAAAGAAGAAAATAAAGAAGGGCTATTGTCTGAGGTAATTAAATTACCATCTGAAGTTCATTCTGTAGGTGCTACTGTATCTGAAGGAAATATTAATAATAGTACAAATTATGACTCAGAAATCATTAAGACTAAGAAAGCTGAATATGCAGCAAGAGTATATAAGTTAGATAATGTTGAAATAAATGAAGAAAATAAAGATGATTATTATAGTTATTATAATAATGAAGACATTATTAATATTGAACAAATTATAAATCTAAGTAATTTAGATGGATACAATATTGAATCTGAAGCTAATAAAGATTATAAAGCTTTGTTTGATAATAGTAAAAAAATTATGGAAATAAAATCTGGAAATAATGATGAGATTGAAATAACAGATAAGAAAATAAAGATAACTGCTAAAGATGGTGAACTTAATGCTGTAATTGTTACAAATGGAGATATTATTATAGATGATAATATAACTATAAATGGCAATATAATAACCACAGATAATTTAAATATTGAAGGTAGTAATGTTAAAATTAAAGAAGATAAGAATGTTAAAGATAAAGTAATAGAGAGCAAAAGTGATTTATTTAAAGAAATATTTGGAGTAATGACTTCTGAAGAAATTACCCAAAATGAAGCTACTCAAAATATATTAAATTCACAATATAATATAGATGATTTCGTAAAAATTAATAGATGGAAAATACTTAAATAGGGGTTTAGTCTATGATAAATAGAAAAAGTGCTTTTACATTAGTTGAGATGATAATAGTTATAGCCATAATAGGCGTTGTAATAGGAACTGTAACATCAATATTTATGAGAGGTAATAAGGTTATTTCTCATTCTAATATTAAAACTGATCTTCAAATTGAAGGTCAGAAAATTCAAGAAAAAATAACCAATATATGTATGCAAGCAACAAATATAGAAGCTATTAATGATGAAGAAATAAATGTAAAATCATACTCTGGTGAAGATGATGCGGAAAAGATTTTTACAATTAAAAAAGAAAATAATGATAAAAATAATTTAGTTATTAAAGTTCAAAATTCTGAATCAGATAGTGGAACAGAAATGATAATGAGTAGTAATGTTTCAAAGTTGGAATTTTATGTAGAGAATAATAAAATTCTTAAAGTTCATATTATATTAGAAAAAAAATCTATTAGTTATAGTTTAGATTTTATAGTTATAGCTAGAAATAAGTAATTGGTGCTATATAAATTCCAGTATATATATAATAAATAAAAAGGAATTTAATGTTGATTAGACAAATGAAAAAATAAAAATTAACTAGAGTCTATTTTTATTTTTCATTTATTAGTCCATTAGAAGGCGATTTATTATTAGAATTAATGAATATTTATTATTCTTTCTTAGATAAATGATTAGATATGATAAAAGAGGTGAATATATGAAAATCAAAAAAGATAGTTTAAAGATAATTTTACTATTAGCTGTATTTACTTTTGTAGTCACATCAATAAGATTATTACCAATAAAAGCTGATAATTTTGATGATTATATTGAATCAAATGAAAATATTATAAATATTAATTTTGATACTTCAATTAATAGTGGAATAAAAAGTGTTGGGGAGAATCTGAATATAAAATATAATATTAATTTAAATGATTTTAGTAGCGGTATTGATGAAGCAGTATTTCTTATTGATACTTCACTTAGAATGAGAAAAAATTCTGATTGGAGTGATAATGACAGACTAAAATTAGCAAAAAATATTATAAATAATATTGATAAAAATAATAGCGATTTTAAAGTTGGAGTTATTGGTTTTGCACAAAATATTTACAATCTTTTAACCAATGATTGGACTGGTACAGATGCAAGTAAGATAAAGATGTATGATATGAGTAATAGTGATGATGCTAAAGTTGTACATTCAATGGGAGATCAAATTGTAACAATTAATGATTGGACACAAAGTAATGATGTTTCACTAGATCGTGCTTTAGAAAAAAGTTTTGATTTATTAGGTGATGACAATAGTGGCAATAATAAGTCTATTGTTATTATAACTGCAGGAAATGCTAATATAAGTCAAGATGTAGCAAATAAAATAAAAAACATAGGATACAAGATTATATTATTAGATATTAGTAGTGAAAAAAATTATACTACTATTCCAGATAGTGAATATACTTTAAAAAATATTATTGAGGCAATTGGAGATAATCAAATAAAAAAATATAGTATAGATAAAAATAATGATTTAAATGAAAGTGATTTAAATGAAATTAAATCAAATAAATCTATTTATTTTAAATTAAATCCTGTATCAATTAATGATGGATATAATGTTAGTTTTTCTGATGACGATTTATCATTATTATCTGCAAATGTAATAATGAATGGAGTTAAAAGTTTAGAGATTGAATCCAATTATTTTAATATACAAAATCCAAGAATAAGATTTGACATGGGAGATGATTTTAATGTAGATGATAATTTAGAAGTTAAAATAAAGTATGGAAAAAGAGAATACAATCTTATAGTAAGTAATAATAACAACATTGTAGAAATAGATTTATCAAACTATATTACTTATAAAATAGAAAATAGTTCATTTGTTCCAGATATAAAGAATATAGAGATATCTTTTAACATAAATACAAAGACAGTTGGTAATAATATCAGTTTTTCAAAAGATACCAATGGAATAAGTAAAAGTTATTTATTATATACATTAAAAAAAGGAAATGTATATACAAATCAAAAGAAAATATTAGAATTACCTAATATAAGAGTAGAAAATTATAATAGCAATGTTTTGCCAATAAAAATACTTGAAATTGAGCCTGCAGATAGTTTTAAATTAACTTTCGGTAATGAAACTCATATTAAAACAGGCATAGAATATGGAATAATAAATAGTGGAAATGAAGGATATCAAGTTGAAATTGAGCATATGTCAATGCCTGAATTTGTGGGTAAAGTAGATAAATTAAATGGCAAGTATGATGTTATAGTTATAGGAAGATATATTGATTATAATAATATAACAGATAGTATTAACAAGGATCAGCTGCCATATAGAGATTATAATTTAGACCAAAAAATAGGCAATTCACCAGTAGAAAATGATATAACAGATAGAAAAGCTAATGAAATAATAGATTTTGCACAAAGTGGTCAACTTGTTTATATTGATAAAACAATTATTAATTCTAATGATAATAACTTTAAAAATTTAAAGTTATATAAAAACTTTGCAAGTATAGCTCAAAACAATACATATAATGCTAACTACTCAATAAGTGATCTCACTCTTAATAAAATCATTGAAGATTATCTAGGTGGTAATGTTAGAAAAAGATTTAAGTTTACACTAAGCTCTCCGGTCGGTGATTCAATGGAAGATGAAAAAGGAGATATAAACAAAAGAAATATGGTGTTTAAAATTAGACCTGAAGAAAATTCCATAAATGAAAATCAAAAAATCGATATAAGATTATATATAGATGAAAACGGGGATAGTTTATTTAAAGAAAATGAAGTTGTTAAGGAGTTAGAAAATATAACTACGTCTAGTACTGAAATACAATTAGAATATAAAATATCCAGTGATTTTATAGGTTACTTAAATTGGAAGATTGAGATAGTAAATAAAGATAATGATATTAATGAAAATAATTTAGTAAAATCATATGAAACTGGATCTATAATATTTAGATCTCTTACTGGAGATAAAATGTCTATAAATGTACTTCAAATATCTCCTTATGATAAAAACAATATAAATGATAAAATAAATGGAAATTTAAATTTATCAACTGAAGGAAGTGTTGGTAATGATAGATTTAAAAACTTATTAAGTCAGTTAAAAGATTATAATATTAAGATTGAAACAAAATCAGTAGCTGAAATAAATGAGATGGTTAACAATAATATTTTTGAATTAAATGGTAAATATCAAATGATAGTTGTAGGATTTGGTGATGCTTTCAATAGCTTAGATCTTAATGAAAAGGCTGTTAGTAAAATAAATGAGTATATAGATACAAATCAAGGGATAATGCTAACTCATGATACTATTTCACCATGGTTTTCAAAAAATTTATCTAATGGACTTATAGAGAGATTAGGTTTTGAAGAATTAGATAAAAAAGAAAGCTGGGTATCAGAAAAAAGATCAGAGTATAAGCGCTCAATTTTTGATGGTCAAAGCAATAGTGTTAATAGGGCCCAAAGCAAAGTTGTTTACAATAATAATAGTACAGTTGTAAGTAATTATCCTTTTAAATTAATCGATGATGATAAATATATTAATGTAAGAAGAACCCATAGCCAATATTATCGGTTAGATTTAGAAAACGAAAATGTAATACCGTTATTTACAGAAATTCCTAATACTGTTGGTGGTAGTGGTACAAAACCAGATTATGATGGTCAAGTTCCAAATGATATTATTAAAGAGTTACAGAATAATAATATGAGTATAGATTCTATGAAAAATGATGATTATTCTTACTGGGATATTAGTAATGAAATTAACCAATATGATGTTAAAAATAATTATTATACATACTCTATAGGAAATATAACTTTTTCAGGAACAGGAGAAAATTCGAGAGAAAATAGTACACCTTATCCAACAGAGGAGCTAAAGCTTTTTGCTAATACTATAACAAAAGCTATTAAATCAGCTAATCATGCACCAGTTATTAATTCTATTTATCCAGATGAAATATTTAGGGATGAGAGATTAATATTAAATAATACTTTTTCTGATATGGATAATGATAAAATTAAAGCTAGTATATATATTGTTAATGATGACAATGAAGAACTACTTATATCACAATATAATGATATGGAAACAGGAACAAGTAAAGTATTAGAAATTGAAAAATCAAAGTATTCAAATAAAGATAAGATAAAAATAAAGATAGTTGCAGAAGATGAACATGGTGCTCAAAGTGAAAAAATAATAGAAATAAAAATAAATCAAAGAGAGTCACTTTTAAAAGTAGAGACTAGTGGCGCTAAAGGTTTAGTTGGAGATGTAATATATACATCAATTAAGGTAATAAAAAATAATGATAATGTAAGTAATGTAAAAGTAAAAGTTAATGATGATAGTATTGAAGATCAATTATTTGAGTATAAAGGTAATTCTGAAATTAGTGTTAATTTTAATAGTGTAAATGAAAAAGAGTTACAGTTTGAGCTTGAAGCCAAAGGAGAAACTCCAAGTGGATGTACTATGAGTGTAATAATAAGCTATGAGTATAATGGTACCAACTATTCAATAGAAAGAGAACTTCCTGTTGCTATAAAAAATGGATATATAAAAGTAAAAATTGAAAAAGATGAAACAGTAACTGAGGATGTTTATCCAAATGTTTATATTAATAATGAGGACGCCCATATGAAGAGTATTTTAAGTAAAGAAATTAATAAAGCATCAGGAAGTTATAATGTTACTCTAGGAAATATTGATGGATATATTATAAAAGAACAAAATCCATCAGATGGTAAAATTAGTATAAATTATGACAATCCTGTAGGTGAATATATATGTACACTTTCTAAAGCTAAAGAAATAGTCATAATTCATGGTATATTCAATGATGAATCAAGAGAAATAACTGAAAATACTTATAGTGATCCATATTTATTAAATAAAAATGATATTGTAACATGTGCAGCTGAGATAACAGGTTTAACTGGAAATAATAATACTATAAAATTAAATATAGATACTAACATAATTGATATATCTAATATAAGAGTTTTAGATGAAAATCTAAATCCTATAAATAGCTTAACTTATAATACGAATAATAATGAGTTTATATGGAATAACTTTAATTCTAACAACAATCAAAAAATTATAATTATATATACTGTTAAATTATCAGATAATTATACTGGTATTTATAGGAATACAATAAGTGTTAATGAAGATAATGAAAAATCGGTATATATTAAATTTGATAACAATAAATATTTACCAGATTTATTCTAGAAGAAGTATATATTATAAATAAATAACTGTCCTTTTTTAGAGAAATATAAAAGGACAGTTATTTTTATTTTAGAGTAATCTGAAAAATAATAGCAACGACATATAAGAGCTGTTATAGTCAATTTTAAAAGTTAATAAAAATACATTTTTACAATTAATACAATTAATTGTAAAAAGTGCTATAATAAAATGAATAGCCATTATTTATTGTCATAAATGGAGGAAGATTATGAATATACCAATAATAAAGATAAAAAATTTAGTGAAAAAATATGATGATAGAGTAATTTTTGATAATGTAAGCTTAAATATAATGAAAGGTGAAAGCATTGCTTTAACAGGCAATAATGGTATGGGGAAAAGTACATTAATAAAGGCTTTATGTGGTCTTACAAGTATAAATTCTGGAGAAATCATTAGAGACAAAAATCTCAAATTCAATTATATTCCAGAAAAGTTTTCGCAACTTAATATAAAAGCAGGGGAATATATTAAATTAATAGGAGAAATAGAAGGAATATCAAGAGATAATTTGTTGAAAAAAACTAATTATTTTTATAAGGAATTTAACTTAGAGAAAATGATAAATATTTCTATGAAAAACCTATCTAAAGGAACACTACAAAAGATTTCTGTAATTCAGGCATTTTTATCGAAAACAGATATTTTGCTATTAGACGAGCCACTATCTGGACAAGATAGTGAGTCACAAAAAATGTTTATTAAAATGGTAAAAGAGCTTATAAAGGATGATGTGACAGTAATAATGTCATGTCACGAGTCATTTTTAATAGATCAGTTATCTAATAGAATATTACAGATAAAAGATTCTAAAATATTTGAAATTAAAAAGACAGATATTAGTTTTGAAAAATATGCTTCAATGACTTTTTATAAAAAAGAAGCAGATAAATCTTTTATAACTCAAAAGGTTAAAGGCATTTGTGGTTATTATGAAGATGAAGATTATATAAAATTTAAAACAAAAGTGAGCGAAAGCAATAAGGTTCTAACAGAAATGATCAATAATGGTTATACTTTAAAGTATTTTGAAGGGTAAGGGTAAAACAGATTATGTTAATATCAGTATTAAAATATAATTTTAAAATGTATATGAAATCATACAAATATATAATGCCTTTTTTTTCTGTTTATAATATATACAGTAATGTCTTATTATATAATTCCAGTTGATATTGTAGGCAGCATGATATCTTCAGCAACTTTAATTTTTGCTTTAATGACATGGATTGGTTTTACTTATTGTAATAATGTAGATTTAATTGCGGAAGAAGTTTTAATATTAAAATTAAAGAGTCATACACGCTACTGGATATCTAAAATTATTTTTATGAGTGTAGTAGGAGTGTTTTTTTCTATATTATCTATGGGAGTTCCTATTATTTTCAATTTGATTTTTAATGTTTTTAAAGCTCCTGTTACATTTAGCGATGTATTTGTTTCATTTCTTATTCATATGACTTCATCAATAATGGGAGCATTAATAGGACTGTTATTGCAGCCAAGGATGATAGAAAATAGGAAAATGGCTATGCTAGGTGCAATCTTTATTGTGGTTATGACTATAGCTAAAGTAGAAGTGCTTAAGGAATTTTCATATTCAAAATATGTACTGTGGGTTTTTCCACCTATAAATGAAATTTCAAAAGCATATTTAAATCTTATGCATTTTAATATACATAATTTAATTATGCCATTAATTATTATGATAATTTATATTTTTATAGAGTGTTTTATATTAATAAAGGGAATGAAAAAAGTATTGTTTTGATATGGGCCCATTTTATAGTAGACAGTTAAAATTAGATCATGCTTTAGGGATTGATGATAATGATATTGATAAAAATGGCTATGATATAGTTAAGTACATATGTGAAAATGGTATAAATCCAAGAAAGATATATATTCATACTGATAATGTGGTTTGTAGGGATGATATGTATTATACATTAATAGGGCAAAGAGTAGAGGATTTATTAAGAGCGGCACAGATATATATAGATATTGTTACATAGAAAATAGAATATAGATTGAAATGTAAGGAGCTGCTTAGGCTTCTTTTTATTTTGGGATTATAGTATTGATATTAGCAATGAAAAACAATATTCATGTTTGCTGTATATTTTTATAGAATTTCTAGTATAAATATATAATATTATACGCAAAAAATAAATATATGAAAAAATACACATTATTATATTCATTGACAATATATATATGAGAGTATATACTTAAATAAAATAAAACATATAGAAATAGTATGAATTAAAAAAGATAAACTAATATAGTAAATATATCTCAATTTATAATGGCTATTGTGTTTTTTATAAGAGTATTATTGAAATTTATTCTGTTGTATTTAAGTTTTATATTACTAGAACTTATAGATTATTATTAATTAAGTGGTTAAACTGTATTTAATTTGAATACGGTATAACAATATAAATAAAAAAAGCAGTAAGTAAGAGAAAAGAGGGAAATGTATGCTTTATAAAAAGAAAAAAATTTTATCAGGGCTATCTTCAATAGCGTTGAGTTTATTACTATTTACGGGATGCGGAAGTACATCTGCAGAAATACCAAGTGATGCAGGCTCAGCATCAAATGAATCGCAAAGTGATTCATCTGTATTAAGATATGCAGTAGCTTCTTCACCTAAAGGTCTTTTCAGTCCTTTATTATCAAATACCACATACGATAACAATGTAAATAACTTAGTTTATTCACCACTTATATTATTGGATGAAAACAATGAATACAAGCCAGGATTGGCAGAGAAGTATGAGTTCTCTGATGATAATTTAACTATTACCTTTCATTTGAGAAAAGGTATTAAGTGGCATGATGGAGAGCCTTTTACAGCTGATGATGTGTTATTTACATTTACAAGCATGGCTGATCCAAACTATACAGGTTCAAGATTCAATGAAATATCAAAGATTGTTGGGGCACAGGATTATCATGATGGAAAAGCTGATTCCATAAGTGGAATAAAAGTAATAGATGAAAATACTATAAGCTTTACTTATACAGAAGTGTTTGCACCATCATTATCTAATTTTTCACAGCGTGGAATTATTCCAAAGCATATATGGAGCAAGGTGAACATTGCTGATTGGGAAAATTCAAGTGAACTACTTAACAAGCCAATAGGTACAGGCCCATATAAGTTTGTTGAGTTCAAGCCAGATCAATATGTTGAACTTGAAAGAAATGAAGATTATTTTGGAGGAGCTCCAAAGATTGAAAAATTCATATTTAAAGTTACAAATACAGAAACAGAATTATCAGAATTAGCTAAGGGTGATCTTGATATTGTAACACTTACAAGCACAAAAGAAGAAGATTTTAAGATGCTTAAAGATGCCGGAATAAAAATTGAAGAGAAGCCAAGTGCAAATTATCAGTTTTTGACAATGAACAGCAACAAAGAATTCTTCAAGGATAAGAGGGTTCGTCAGGCAATTACTTATGCAATTAACAGAGAGGGAATGGCAAAAAGCCTTATAGGTGAACATGGACAAGTTGTTAATGCACCAATATCATTAGCAGGATGGGCTTATCCTGAATCAGGACTTAATACTTATGATTATAGCGTTGATAAGGCAAAATCATTGTTAAATGAAGCAGGATGGACTGAAAAGGATGGTGTACTTCAAAAAGATGGCGTTAAATTTGAAGTAGATATGCTAGTTCCAACTGGAAACAAAGTTCGTGAGCAGAGTGCACCTATAATACAGCAGAACTTAAAGGATGTTGGAATAACAGTTAATATAAGCACAATGGATATTGCATCTGCAATGGCAAAAACACATGGCGAAGGTGACTATGACATGGGACTATTTGGATTCACACTTGAAGTAGATCCAGGTGATGCTGACCGTTATTGGGCTTCATCAATTGCAAATGGTTCACAGTTCAACTTCTCGAACTTTATAAATACACAAAGTGATGAATTATTAGACAAAGCTACAAAGACAATTGACAAAAATGAACGTAAGAAAATCTATGCAGAATGGGGAAAATTAATTAATGAAGAAGCACCATATGTATTTTTGTATTCACAAAATGATATTCGTGCATATAATCCTAAATTAGAAGGATATACTTATTCAGCATATTCAGTATTTCCTGGAATAGAGAATTGGACAATATCAAAGTAAGAAGATTTCCTAAACTATCTATGAAAAATAACTATACTATTTTAAAATACTTTTCAATTTAATTAATGTCCTGTTTTTATGATTAATTTAAAAATATCGGCTGAAGTCTGTGCTTCAGTCGATATAATAATTTGCTCATTAATTATTTAAATATAAAATTCAATAATTTAAGTGTATTAAATATTATATAAACTATAAGGACATCTTTAATAGAAGTTAATTTACTCAGAAATTAATATATTAGATAATTAACTGAGTTAAAAAATACATATTTAGAAATAACATAGATTTAAAATATATAAAATCATTTAATAAAAGATCTGTTAATAAATAAAAGAATGAAAAATAAACATTAATTATAAGAATGTCAAACTAATTTCATGTAGCAATTTAAAGGGGTTGGATAAAATTTGAAAAAATATATTGTTAAGCGATTAATACAGACTATTCCAGTTTTAATTGGAATATCTATAATTGTATTTGCTCTTGTAAATCTCCAGCCAGGTGATCCATTTTCAACAATGATGGATCCTAATCTTTCACTTGAGATGAAGGAACAAATGCTTGAGAGACTTGGATATAATGATCCTCTTCCTGTGCAGTATTTCAAATGGCTTATACGCGCACTTCATGGTGATCTTGGATATTCCATTGCCTTTAAACAGCCGGTTGTTTCAGTAATAGGAAGCTGTATTGGAAATACAGTTATTTTATCCATATGCTCACTTATATTAAGCATAGCAATAGCTATTCCATGTGGTGTTATAAGTGCAACACATCAGAGGACAAAAATTGATTATATTGTTACAGTATTTGCATTTATGGGATTGTCTATTCCAGCATTTTTCTTTGGAATGCTTTTAATAAAGATATTTTCTGTAGAACTTGGATGGCTTCCAATTTCGGGGATGGTTACAACTGGAATGTCCTATAGTGGATGGGCACAGATATTTGATATTGCAAAACATATGATACTTCCAATGATTGTCCTTGGACTTATGAATACTGCAAGTTTAATGCGTTACACACGTTCTGATATGATAGAGATTTTAAAGGCTGATTATATACGTACAGCAAAGGCTAAGGGAGTAAAAAGAAAGGCGATAATTTATGTACATGCATTAAAGAATGAACTTCTGCCTTTGATTACTGTTGTAACAATGCAAATACCATCACTTATTTCAGGAGCGCTGCTTACAGAAACAATTTTTGTGTGGCCTGGAATAGGAAGGCTTAATTATAATGCAGTAATGGCACGTGATTATCCTCTTATTATTGGAATTGTAATGATGGTTGCAGTAATAAGCCTTTTTGCCAATTTACTTGCAGATGTGCTTTATGTAGTTGTAGATAAGCGTGTTAAATATGATTAGGAGGAAGATACAGGTGAAAAATGAAGTTTTAAAGAGATTTCTAAAAAATAAACTGGCTGTTATTGGCTTAGTTATACTGACTATATTTGTTTTAGCAGCAGTCTTTGCTCCGTTTATAACATCTTTTGACAGAGATTCTATAGATCTTATGAATATAGAAAGCGCACCTAATTCATTACATATTCTTGGAACAGATGAACTTGGAAGAGATGTATTTACAAGACTTCTTTATGGAGGCAGGGTTTCTCTTGGAGTGACATTATGCGCTACTGTAATACAGCTTCTAATTGGAGTAAGTCTTGGATGCATAAGTGGTTTTTATGGAAAATGGGTTGATAATATAGTAATGCGTGTAGTTGATACTGTAATGTGTTTTCCTTTTTTTGTGATTGCAATTACAATAGCAGCACTATTTGGTGCAAGTGTATGGAATATCATTCTTATAATAGGGTGTCTTCAATGGACTGGAGTTTCACGTATTGTAAGGGCAAAAATTCTATCTTTAAAACAGAGTGAATTCATTGAAGCAGCAAGAGCTATGGGACTTAGTAGTTTTGAAATAATAAGTAAGCACCTTCTTCCTAATGTATTATCACCTATTATTGTAAATGCAACACTTAATGTTGCTAATGGAATTTTGATGGAAGCAGGAATAAGTTTTCTTGGTCTTGGGGTAAAACAGCCACAGCCAAGCTGGGGGAATATGCTTTCAGCAGCACAGAGCATGAGGGTGCTTCAGTATGAATGGTGGTTATGGATACCGACAGGACTTTTGGTATTCTTATCAGTATTGTGTATTAATTTTGTAGGTGATGGGTTAAGAGATGCCCTTGATCCAAAAATGAAAATTTAGGAGGCGTAATATTATGGATGAAAAAAAGCTTTCTATTAGAAATTTAAGTGTAAGCTTTCTTCAGGGTGATAGTAAGGTTACTGCAGTTGATGATGTCAGCTTTGATATGAATAATGGAAAAATCCTTGGCATGATCGGGGAATCAGGATGTGGTAAGAGTACTTTAGGATTATCAATAATGAACCTTCTTCCAGAGAAGACAAGCAGTATTGATAAAGGTGAGATCTTCTTTAATGGAAAAGACTTATCAAAGCTTAAGGAAAATGAGCTTCAAAAAATAAGAGGTAACAATATCTCTATGATATTTCAGGAGCCAATGACTTCCCTTAATCCGTTATTCAAGATTGGAAGACAGATTGGAGAACCGTTAAAGATACATAAAAATATTAAGGGACAGGAGCTTAAAGATAAAGTCATTGAGCTTCTTAAGGATGTTCACATACCTAATCCTGAAAAAATATATAATGCTTATCCACATAATTTAAGTGGAGGAATGCGTCAACGTGTCATGATTGCAATGGCTTTAAGTTGTGAGCCTGAAATAATAATTGCAGATGAACCAACAACTGCACTTGATGTTACAATACAATCTCAGATTTTATATCTTCTTAAACAGCTTAATGAAAAGAGGAATACATCAATCCTTTTTATTACTCATGATTTATCTGTAGTTGCAGAAATATGTGATGAAGTTGTAGTTTTATACGGAGGAAAGATTGTTGAAAAAGCAGATGTTAATGAGATTTTTGATAATGCAAAACATCCGTATACAATCGGTCTTTTAGAATCACAGCCTCATATGGGACAAGTTGGAAAGTCTCTTCCAAGTATAAATGGTATGGTGCCTAAACTAGATGAAATGCCAAAGGGCTGCAGATTTAGCACAAGGTGTAGTAAAAAGTTCTGTTCAAAATGTACAGATTTAGAGCCACCTTTATTTATAATAAATGAAAAACACATGGCTGCATGCTGGCTTTATGAAAAGGAGGTGGATAAAAGTGAGTGATGTTATTTTAAAGGTTGAAGGATTAAGAAAAAAATACGTTATTGATAAAGATTTCTTTGGAAGGGAAAAATCATCTGTAAATGCAGTAGATAATGTTTCTTTCTCCATTGAAAGAGGTGAAAGTTTTGGTCTTGTCGGTGAATCAGGATGTGGAAAATCTACTACAGCAAGAGCAATATTAAAACTCATAGAAGGTGATGGAGGCCGAGTTGTATTTGAAGATAAGATCTTATTCGATTTTGAAAATAAGCATGAAATAAGCCGTAAAGATATGTCAGCCTTGAGAAAGGATATGCAGATAATATTCCAGGATCCTTTTGCAAGCCTTGATAACAAAATGAAAATAGGAAAGATAATTACAGAAGGAATAGAAAAGCATAAACTTGCAAAAGGTAAAAAAGCACTTGAAATGGCAGAGCATTATCTTGAAATATGCGGAGTGGATAAAGACGCTATGGATCGCTATCCACATGAATTCAGTGGAGGACAAAGACAGAGGATTGTAATTGCAAGAGCTCTAGCAGTACAGCCCAAATTTATAGTGGCAGATGAACCAGTAGCAGCACTAGATGTTTCTATACAAGCGCAAATCATTAATTTATTAAATGAACTTAAAGAGAAATATTCACTTACTTTTTTATTCATATCACATGATCTTGGTGTGGTGAAGTATTTTTGTGATAAGATTGCTGTCATGTATCTTGGTAAAATAGTTGAAATAGGAAACAGAGATGAACTTTTTGAAAATCCTGTTCATCCATATACTAAAAAGCTTCTTGAATCAATTCCTGTAAAACATCCAAAACTTAGAAAAGTCATGGTAAATCTTGATGAGGATGAATTGGAAGTTTCAAAAGAAAATAAGGGATGCAGCTTTTATAACAGATGTAGGTATTCAAGTGAAGTGTGCCTTAAAAAAAATCCAGAATTAATAGAGATAAAAAAAGAGCATTTTGTAGCATGTCATAATATTGAAAAATAATGATGTATATGTGATAAAATGATGTAAATATATGTAGTTGTTAAACATAATATAATGTATAAGATCAGAAATACTAAATGATAAATAAATTTGAGAAGAAAGGGATTAAAAATGAAGCCAGTTATAGGGATTACATCATATATTAGAAAAGATGTATTTAGAAATTACTCACAGGTTGGATATGAATATATAGATAAAATTGAAAAAGCAAATGGTATACCTATAATTCTGCCATTGCTTCAGAAATATAGTGAGGAAGAGCTTAATAGACTTATTGAAGATGTTGATGGAATTATATTTACTGGAGGATGTAATGTAAAATCAAATTGGTATGGAGAAAAGTCTTTGGAAAAAGAAGCAAAAGAAGATGATCTTAGAAATAAATTTGAAAGAGATTTGTTTTTAGTAGCAAAGAAAAAGAAAAAACCTATTTTAGGTGTATGCAGAGGCTGCCAGCTTATTAATGTACTTCAAGGTGGAACTCTTGTACAGAGTATTGATAGTGAACTGAATACTGAAGTGTATCATAAAGGAACAGGTCATAGGATTGATGAAAAGCTTCATAAGGTTACGCTGTGTGAGAATTCCTTTCTTAAAGATATATATAATGAGAACGAAGTTCAGGTTAATTCTTTTCATGAGCAATGTATAAAAATAATAGGATCAAATTTAAGAGTTGCAGCAAAGTGCTGTGAAGATGGTGTCATTGAAGGAGTTGAATATGAAGGTGACTTCTATATGGCTGGAGTTCAATGGCATCCAGAAGGAATGGAAGATCAGCTAAGACTTTTTCAAGAGTTTGTGGAAATATGCTCACAGAATTAAAATATACAGAGTGAAACTTATGTTAGTATTACTGTTAATATTTTACGAAGGGTATAGATTAAATTTTTATAACCAAACTATTTTTATAGTTTGGTTTGTTTATTTATTAAGAGCATTTAGGTATTTAATAGAATTTTTGATATTAAGACATTGTATCAATATGCATATAATGATGTAAAAGTTACATTCCATATTAACAGCGAAAGAGCTTTATCAAAAATAGATGTTAATCCAAAAAAAGATAAGCATAAAAGGTCAAAAGATAAAACCAAACATATGAATGTGCTAACAAAGCTCTAACTCTATAGTGAATTTATCAATAAAATATATAAAATAATTGATTTTTATCATCTGTAAGACTATAATTTACAGTAGTGTAAGGAGATGATTATTTTGACAACAAATTTAAAAAGAGTGGGAATCATTGGAGTTGGACATGTTGGTGCACATTGTGCATTTAGTTTAGCTACTCAAGGAATTGTAGATGAATTAATTTTAGTTGATACTAACAAGCAAAAAGCAATCAGTGAAAGACAGGATTTAATTGATAGTGTTACATATCTGCCTCACAGAGTAAACATAAAAACAGGTGAATATGAGGATCTTAAAGACTGCCATATCGTAGTAATAAGTGTTGGAATTATAACTCAGACTCATGATCGTTTAGATGAATTACAAGGAAGCATAGACATGGTTGATAGCTTTATTAAAAGAGTTGTAGATGGCGGATTTAATGGGATCTTTATTAATATAACAAATCCATGTGATATTATTGCAAAAAGAGTTTATGAACTTTCAGGTTTTCCTAAAAACAGAGTGTTTGGAACAGGTACAGGCCTTGATAGTTCACGTTTAAGAGCAATCATAGCTCGTGAAACAGGTGTTGATCATAAATCAATAAGTGCATATATGCTTGGAGAACATGGAGAATCTCAAATGGCTGCATGGTCACAAGTTTCATTTGCTGGAAAGCCACTTTCAGAACTTGAAATTGAAGATCCAAAAACATTTGGAAATTTAGATAAAAAAACATTAGCTAAAGAAGCTGCTGCTGCAGGATGGATAACATTTACTGGTAAAGGTGCAACAGAATTTGGAATTGCTTCAACTTTGGCTAGATTTGTTCAATGCATATTCCATGATGAAAAGCAAATAATGCCTTGTTCAACACTTCTTGAAGGACAATATGGTGAAGAAGGATTATTTGCAAGTACTCCATGTATTATAGGAAAAGATGGAGTTGAAAAAGTATTAGAGCTTAAATTAAATGATGGAGAATTAAAAGAATTTAAGCATTCTTGCAGTGTAATTAAAGAAAACATTAGTAAAATTAAGTAGAATTTAGATAAATAATAAAAAGCTTATAAGCAAATAAAATAATCGATACATTTGCTTATAAGTTTTTTATATTTTAAATTAATCATTTTTTTAGAATCTATTTTATTAAAAAATTATATAAATAATAACATATATGATTCTTTTATGATTTTATTACATATAATTTAAAGAATGGTTAATAATTAAAATTTAAGCAAATTATATTTTTACAATAATTGATAAATTTAATAAAAATATTTCGATAATTAAATATAATCATTTTTATTAAAAGAGGGGGCAGAGAGATATGAAAAATTTTGTGATTGCAATTACAAGAACATGTGGAAGTGGTGGAACAACAATTGGGAAAATGATTTCAAATGATTATGGTATCAATATGTATGATAGAGAGCTTTTACGTCTTGCTTCAGAAGATAGTGGAATTAACGAATTATTATTCTTAAACGTAGATGAACATGTGAAAAAGAGTTTGTTATATAAAGTATCTAAAAAAGTTTATCAAGGAGAACTAATACCTCCTGAAAGCAGTGATTTTACGTCTAATGATAATTTATTTAATTATCAGGCCAAGGTACTTCGTGAACTAGCTGAAAAAGAATCATATGTTGTCATAGGAAGATGTGCAGATTATATATTGAAAGATAAGCCAAATGTATTTAAAATATTTATTCATGCATGTGCTGAAGAATGTATTAAGCATGAAATGGAGCGCCTATGTATGAACGAAAAAGATGCAGCTAAGCATATTAAAAAAATGGATAAGTACAGAAGTGAGTATTATTATTATCATACAGGAGAAAAATGGGAAGATCCTAAAAATTATGATTTGAGTATTGATACCAGTGTGCTCGGATTTGAAAAAAGTGTACAATTAATTAAATCATATATAAATTTAAGAATGGAAAATTAATTTGTTGTTAGAAAGTCAGATATAGTTTAAAATTTATGATTTGAATTTTAAACTAATATCTGACTTTTATTTCTTCTTCTTTATTCATTTTTAACTCCTCATTACAAATGAGTTATATTAAATACTTTGATTACATAATCAAGCTATGTTAAAATAAGACTGAATTTTAAGTTTAAAAAATATAAAAATAGACAACACTCTAGCTATACAATACTAGAAATTAAATTATAGATATAAAAGTATAGCATTGCGATAAAGGAGGCTTTTTATTATGGCTTTAACGCCAATGATGGTAGAATACATGAAGACAAAGGAGCAGTATAGTGACTGTATCCTATTTTATAGATTAGGTGACTTTTATGAAATGTTCTTCGAAGATGCTATAACAGTATCAAGAGAACTTGAACTTGTTTTAACAGGGAAAAATTGTGGACTTGAAGAAAGAGCTCCAATGTGTGGCATACCACATCATGCTGCAGCTGCATATATACCAAGACTTGTTAATAAGGGATATAAGGTAGCTATCTGTGAACAGCTTGAAGACCCAAAGCAAGCTAAGGGAATTGTAAAACGTGGAGTAGTTAAAATCATAACTCCAGGAACATTTGTAGATAATAATTCTAATCTTGAAAATGATAATACATATTTAATGGCTATACATGAAGATGGTGAAATAATTGGAATTGCTACATCTGATATAAGTACAGGAGAATTTAAGACAACATCTTTTTCATATTCTATGGCAAGTCTTTTAGATGAAATAGCAAAACTTTCACCAAAAGAAATTTTATTAGATGAAAATACAAGTGAGGATATTATAAACGAAATAAAAGGTGTATGTTCTGCACTTATAACTAAAAAGAACTTTAATACATTTGTAGTATCTAAGGAAGAACTTATAGCTCAATTTTCAGATCTTGAAGCCGGTGCTCTTGAAAACTTACGTGAAATTACAAGTAGAGTGCTTCTTAAATATATATATGAAACTCAAATGATGAGTTTAAGCAATATCAATTTACTTGAACAATATGAAATAGTAAATTACATGGTTATTGACAGTAATTCAAGAAGAAACTTAGAACTTACTGAAAGCATAAGAGAAAAAACTAAAAAAGGATCTCTTTTATGGGTTTTAGATAAAAGTGCAACAACTATGGGGGGAAGAACAATAAGAAGATATATTGATGAACCTCTTATTGTGAAATCCCAAATAGAAAAAAGACTTAGTGGTGTAGAAGAACTATATAATTCAATAAGTTTTAATGAAGATTTAAGAAGAGCACTTAAAGAAATTTATGATATTGAAAGAATTGTTGGAAAAATATCAAATAAAAATGTAAATGCAAAAGATATGCTGAGCTTAAAAGCATCTCTTGAAAAAATACCAGAGCTTAAAGAACTTTTAAAATACGCAAAAAGTGATCTTTTAATGGAGTATTATGAAAACTTAGATGAACTTTCTGATGTAAGAACTCTTTTAGAAGATTCAATAAAAGAAGATCCATCACTTACAATAAAAGAAGGAAACATTATAAAGGATAAATATAATGAACTTGTAGATGAGCTTCGTGATGTGAAGCTTCATGGAAAAGAAAAAATTGCAGCGCTTGAAAATGAAGAACGTGAATTTACAGGAATTAAATCATTAAAGGTTGGATATAACAAAGTATTTGGTTACTATATTGAAATAAGCAAAGCTAACTTTGATAGTATTCCAGAAGGAAGATATATAAGAAAGCAGACACTAGCAAATGCTGAAAGATATATAACTGAAGATCTTAAAAATTTAGAAAATAAGATTTTAGGTTCTGAAGAAAAGCTTGTTAATTTAGAATATGACTTATTCGTTGAAGTAAGAGATAAAGTTGAAAAAGAAATAGGTAGATTAAAAAAGGCAGCAAGAATAATTTCTAACTTAGATGCGGTCTCAACTTTAGCTTTAGTTGCTCTTGAAAATGATTATGTTAAACCTAAGATAAACGAAGAAGGAACTATAGAAATAAAAGATGGACGTCATCCTGTTGTTGAAAAAGTAATAGGCAACGGTGAATTTGTATCTAATAGCACAACATGTAATCAAACAGATAAAGAACTATTACTTATTACAGGACCTAACATGGCAGGTAAATCTACTTATATGAGACAGGTTGCACTTATTACTCTTATGGCGCAAATTGGATCTTTTGTACCAGCAACAGAAGCAGATATTTCAATATGTGATAAGATATTTACAAGAATTGGAGCATCAGATGATCTAGCTGGCGGTAAATCTACTTTTATGGTTGAAATGTGGGAAGTTTCTAATATTCTTAAAAATGCTACATCTAAAAGTTTAGTTCTTCTTGATGAAGTTGGACGTGGTACTTCAACTTATGATGGACTTTCAATTGCATGGTCTGTTATTGAATATATAACTAAAAATAAAGATTTAAGATGTAAAACTTTATTTGCAACACATTATCATGAACTTGTTAAACTTGAAGGAATATTACCTGGAGTTAAAAATTACTCTGTTGCTGTTAAGAAGACAAATGACAGCGTTGTTTTCTTAAGAAAGATAATCGAAGGCGGTGCAGATGAATCTTATGGTATAGAAGTTGCAAAGCTTGCAGGTCTTCCAGATGAAGTTATAAATCGTGCTCGTGAAATTTTATCTGATCTTGAAGGTGAAAATAAGTTTGATATTGAAAATGTATCAAGTTTTTCAGAAATAAAAGAAAATAAGGAATCATTTAAAGAAGCAGCTATAGATGTAAATGAAAGCAGAGTTATAGTCGAAGAAAAAGTAAGTAGTGATGCAAGTGTTAATGTTTATGAGAATAAAGTAGATATAGATGAAAGTAATAATTTAAAAGAAATAGAAAAGCAAAAACAAATTATTGAAGAATTGCAAAATGAAATAAAACAGCTTAAAGAAGAACAACATAGTAAAAAGCATAAAAAGAGTACTAATGATTCTATGCAAATAGGATTTGATTCACTAGAAAAAGATTCATTTATAAAAGAAATAAGCAAAATTGATATTTTAGGCTTAAATCCTATGGAAGCTATGAATAGACTTTATAAGCTGGTTAGCGATTCTAAAAAATTAAGCAACTAGAAGTATATATTTTAATTATGTTAGACCATATCAATACTATTATTAATTTTGATATGGTCTATTTTTAACAGGACCAAAATTTACAATACATTTGTCTTATATTTTAGTAAAGCTCGTATTTGTTGATTATATGGTTTTATTTGTATTAATAGTATATAATTAATAATGATTATGATAATTAAAAGAAATTACTTAAGTAAAGAAAAAAGTAAATAATAAGTTATAGTTATTTGTAAGTTCTTAAATATTAAGACTGGAGGATTTTTAATGGTAAGATGGGGAATAATAGGACTTGGAAACATTGCAAAGCGCTTTGCAAAAAGCCTTGAATATGAGAAAGACGGAAAACTCGTTGCTGTTGCTGGCAAAACAGAAAACAAGAGAATGTATTTTAAAGAAGCTTATAAAGATGTTAAAGTCTATGAATCTTATGATGAACTTTTTAACAATCAAGATATAGATGCAGTTTATATAGCACTTCCACATAGATTTCATGCAAAGTGGTCTATTAGAGGATTAAATAAAGGAAAAGCAATATTATGTGAAAAGCCTAGCACTTTAAACTCATCAGAATTAGGTGGAATTTTAAAGTGTGCAAAGAGGAATAAAACTTTTTACATGGAAGCTATGAAGACACCTTTTGTTCCTATGTTTGATTTAATAAAAGATGTACTCAAAAGTGGCGTTATTGGAGACATAAAAAATATATATGCTGGATTTTGTTCAAAACCAAATGTAGATAAAAATTCATATTTATATAATAAAGAAGATGGAGGAGCAGTACTTGATGTAGCTTCATATCCTATTGCATTTGTACTTGGAATTTTAAGTGATAAAAAGATTTTATCAATAAATAAGAAAATTAAGAAAAAGAAATTTGATGAAGTAAGTATAGATGTTCATTTTGAAGCTTCAATAAAATTTGAAGGAGATGTTACTGCAAATATAGAAGGTGGAATTGATGGCGAGAAAGAAAGAACTGCAATAATAGAAGGAACATTTGGGAAAATGTACATACCAATATTTAATAGGCCGGAAAGTTATAAAGTAATTTTAAATGATGGAAGAGAATATGAAGAAAAACTTTCATTAATAAATGATGACATGTATGGAGAAATACATGAAGTACATAAATGTTTAGCACTTGGAAAAATAGAAAGTGATATCTTTACTTGGAATAACTCAATAGAAATATTAAAAATCATAGATCATATACGTGATATAAATAAGTATTCTTAACATAAATAAAGGACGTACTGCGTTTAGTGTGAATAACCGAAATAAAGCTCTTATGTTGTGGTCGCTTGCTACAAAAATGAAGCTAAGAATTCAAACATGCAGACTTGCACCCACAA
>ENA-OWPM01000660-OWPM01000660.1-human-gut-metagenome-genome-assembly--contig:-NODE-660-length-37190-cov-4.015457_pt1 | contig 37190 bp, 33 predicted proteins | sample MGYA00248267_ERZ651852 | MGnify/ENA primary metagenome ERZ651852 (study PRJEB26924, sample SAMEA4378228) | human gut metagenome | biome: human gut; feature: human-associated habitat; material: faeces...
CAACTGCCTTCCCGAGATTGCCACGTCACTTCGCTCCTCGCAATGACACATCAAGGGGCGTGCGCAGGGAACGGTGCACGGCATCGATTTGGCTGCCTTATGCCGCTTCGCGGACGGGCCTGGCTGTCCCCGCCCCTACAACGCACGACCGGTGCCCCTGCGAAATTTTCCATATTCCATTATCCCTTTTACTGGAGGTATCACCATGCTCGGTTGTGTCATCATGGCGGCGGGGAACGCCGTGCGCTTCGGCGCGAACAAGCTCGAGGCGGAGCTGGACGGCAAGCCGCTCGGCGGCAAGGATCCTGCACTGCTCGATAAGCTGCAGAAGGCGTATCAGCAGTGGTTTGACGAGAAAACCGCAAAATAATGGAGAATTGAAAAGGAATAATTGAGAATTGAGGTATCGCGCATTGCGTGTATCCGTCATTTTCCATTCTCAATTTTCAATTTGGAAAGGACAAAAGAATGCCCAACATTGTTATCATTGGCGGCGGACCGGCGGGACTGGCTGCGGCTGTCCGGTTATACAGGAAAGGAATCCATAATATATTGATTGTGGAACGGGAAAAACAGCTGGGAGGAATACTCAGACAGTGTATTCATGACGGTTTTGGACTGACCCGTTTTAAAACCACATTAAGCGGGCCGGAATATGCACAGAGATTTATAGATGAGGTGGAGGAATTAGGGATTCCTTACATCACGGACGCAACCGTTCTGGAGGTGGCAGAGGACAGGACAGTGACGGCAGCAACACGCCGGGGTCTTAAGGTATGGAGGGCCAAGTCCGTGATCCTTACCATGGGATGCAGGGAGCGTACCAGAGGCGCTTTGGGAATCCCCGGTGAGCGCCCGGCCGGTGTGTTTACGGCAGGGGTTGCCCAGGCTTATATTAACCTCTACAATGTAATGCCCGCAAAGGAAGTGGTTATCCTGGGATCCGGCGACATCGGCATGATTATGGCCCGCAGGCTTACGCTGGAAGGCGCCCATGTCCAGGCCGTGTTTGAGATCCAGCCATATCCCAGCGGCCTGCCCCGCAATGTGGAGCAGTGCCTGAATGATTACGGCATACCGCTGTACCTGAGCCATACGGTAACGGCTGTCCACGGGGACAACCGCCTGACAGGCGTCACGGTGTCCCGTGTGGATGAACACTTAAGACCTGTTCCGGGAACTGAAAAGGAATACAAGTGTGATACCCTGATACTTTCCGTGGGACTGATTCCTGAAAATGAACTTTCACTGGACGCTGGCGTGACCCTGGATGACAGGACAAAGGGCGCTGTGGTGGATGAATATTTCCAGACCAATGTGCCGGGCATCTTTGCCGCGGGCAATGTGCTCCATGTCCACGATCTGGTGGACTTCGTCTCCCTGGAGGCGGAGGCCCTGGCCTCGGCGGCGGCGGAGTACCTGAAAAACGGCGGCCTGCCCCCCTGTCCCCTGGAGGTCAGGGCGGGCACCAACGTGGGCCACGTCATCCCCCAGCGCATCAGCGGCAGCCGGGATTTCACCCTCTCCCTGCGGGTGTCCCGGCCCATGAAGGCCGTCACCCTGACCGTGACGCAGGACGGCCGCGAGGTGCTGCGGCGCAGGCTGCCCAAGGCACTCCCTGCCGAGATGCTTCAGCTTCCCATCCGCGCCGCGGCGCTGGAGCAGTCCGGTGATTTGGAGGTGAGCGTACAGTGACGCGGAGTTTTACCTGTATTATCTGCCCCAACAGCTGTGAGATCACAGCCGAATATGAGGGGGACACGGTGTACGCCGTCCAGGGTGCCACCTGTCCCAAGGGAGACGCCTATGTCCGCCAGGAGCTCACCGACCCCCAGCGCAACATCGCCACCAGCGTACTGGTGGAGGGCGGCGAACTGCCCCTGGCCAGCGTGCGGCTCAGCCGCCCCATCTCCAAGAAGGACATCTTCCGGGTAATGGAGGTCATCAACACCGTACGTCTCCAGGCCCCCACCGCCGTCGGGCAGGTGGCCCTGGCCGACGTGTGCGGCCTGGGCGCCGATGTGATTGTCACCAAAAACGTGGCCCGCGCCAACGCGTGAGTCCCGCTTTTATAGTTCCTATCCACCCCAATCTGTGCTATTATTTTAAGGAGGAAATGTATTATGAAAATCGGACTGATCGGTCTTGGCATTATGGGCAAGCCCATGGCGAAGAACCTGCTCAAGGCGGGCTATGACCTCACGGTCAGCGATCTGAACCAGGCCAGCGTGGACGAAATCGTAGCCGCCGGGGCCAAGGCCGCCACCAACGCAGAGATCGGCGAGACCTGCGACGTGGTGCTGACCATGGTGCCCAACAGCCCCCAGGTAAAGGCTGTCATGCTGGGGGAGGACGGCGTGGCCGCCCACATGAAGCCGGGGAGCGTGTTCATCGACATGAGCTCCATCAACCCCGTGGCCTCCAAGGAGATCGCGGCGGAGCTGGCCAAGCGCGGCATTGAGATGCTGGACGCCCCCGTCTCCGGCGGCGAGCCCAAGGCCATCGACGGCACCCTTTCCTTCATGGTGGGCGGCAAGCAGGAGGTCTTTGACCAGTACAAGGACATCCTGGGCGCCATGGGCGCCTCTGTGGTGCGCTGCGGCGACGTGGGCGCGGGCAACACCACCAAGCTGGCCAACCAGATTATCGTGGCCTGCAACATCCAGGCCCTGTCCGAGGCCCTGACCCTGGCCAAGATGGCGGGCGTGGACCCCGAGCTGGTGTTCCAGGCCATCCGCGGCGGTCTGGCCGGCTCTACCGTCATGAACGCCAAGGCCCCCATGATGATCGAGGGCAATGACAAGCCCGGCTTCAAGATTGACCTGCACATCAAGGATCTGAACAACGCCCTGGACTGCGCCCACACCGTGGGCTCCCCCCTGCCCATGACCGCCGCGGTGCAGGAGATCTTCCAGTGGCTGCACAACAACGGCTGCGGCCAGGACGATCACAGCTCCATCATCAAGTACTACAAGAAGCTCACCGGCATCGAGTCCCTGTAAGGCCGCCCGACACGAGTGCGAGGTGATCGATCATGAATACGGATTTTATCAAGGGCGTCGTGGTGCCCATACTCACCCCCATCGACGGGGAGGAGCGCATTGACGAGGCCAGGCTCCGCGACCAGGTGGACTACGTCATCAAGGGCGGCGTGTCCGGTATTCTGGCCTTTGGCAGCAACGGCGAGTTCTATATGGTAGAAGAGGACGAGATGGAGCGGGGCCTGAAGATTATGGTGGATCAGGCCGCTGGCCGCGTCCCCGTCTACTTCGGCATTGGCGCCATCCGCACCCAGAAGTGCTGCCGTCTGGCCAAAATGGCCGTGGCCAACGGCGCCGCCGGCGTCAGCGTGCTCCAGCCCATGTTCCTCAAGCCCACCTATGACGAGCTGTTCCAGCACTTCAAGACCATCGCCGAAAGCGTTCCCGGCACCCCCATGCTGCTCTACAACAACCCCGGGCGGGTGGGGTACACCCTCACCGCCGATCTCGTGGACGCCCTGGCCCATCAGGTGGAAAACATTGTGGGCATGAAGGACACCAGCGGCGACATCACCCTCACCGCCGAGTTCATCCGCCGTACCCGCGACGTGGGCTTCAAGGTGTTCGGCGGCAAGGATACCCTGCTCTACGCCAGCCTGTGCCACGGCGCGGTGGGCGGCGTGTGCACCGCGGCCAACTTCATGCCCGAGCTGATCACCGACGTCTACAACAAGTTTGCCGCCGGGGATCTCCAGGGCAGCCTGGAGGCCCAGTTCAAGCTCAACCCCGTCCGTCTGGCCATGGATCCCGTCAGCTTCCCTGTGGCCGCCAAGGACATGGCCGCGCTCCGCGGCCGGGATGTGGGCGCGCCCTACCGGCCCAGCCTCCCCACCCCGGAGGGCCCCGCCAAGGAGGGCTTCCGCCGCACCATGTCTGAGGCCGGCCTGATTTAAGCCTCTCCGCGAGGCGACCATGGAGGAACGCATGAAACTGAGAAACGACTGTGATCAGATTGTCCGCCGGGCCATCGCCGCTGTCCAGCCCGACGCGGCGGTTCGCCGCGCCCTGGAGGGGAACCCCTTTCAGGGCGGCCGGGTGGTGCTGGTGGCCGTGGGCAAGGCCGCCTGGTCCATGGCCCGCGCCGCCTGCGACTGCGTGGGGGGGCGGCTGGACGGCGGCATCGTCATCACCAAGCACGGCCATGCCCGGGGCCCCATCGGTTCCCTGCTCATCCGGGAGGCGGGCCACCCCGTCCCCGACCAGGACACCTTTTCCGCCACGGAGGAGGCGCTGGCCCTCACGGACGGCCTGACGGCGGAGGACACCGTCCTCTTTCTCCTCTCCGGCGGCGGCTCCGCCCTCTTCGAGGCGCCGCTGGTCCCCCAGGAGGAGCTCCAGTCCATCACCCAGAGCCTTCTGGCCAGCGGGGCGGACATCGTGGAGATGAACACCATCCGCAAGCGGCTCTCCGCCGTCAAGGGCGGGCGGTTTGCCCAGCACTGCGCCCCGGCAAGGGTATTCTCCATCGTCCTGTCGGATATCATCGGCGATCCGCTGGACATGATCGCCTCCGGCCCGGCCTACCCCGACTCCTCCACCTGTGCCGATGCCCGCCGCATCGCGGAGCAGTACGGCCTGCGCCTGTCGCCCGAGGCCTCCCAGTGCCTGGAGCGGGAGACGCCCAAGGTTCTGGACAATGTGGAGACTCTTATCACCGGCAGCGTGCGGGAGCTGTGCGCCGCCGCATCCGCGGCCTGCCGGGAACTGGGCTATGAGCCGGTGCTGCTCACCGACAGCCTGGACTGCGAGGCCCGGGAGGCGGGGGCCTTCCTGGCCGCCGTAGCCCGCGCCCACCAGGATACGGAGCGCTCCCTGGCCTTCCTGGCCGGGGGGGAGACCGTGGTGCACCTGACCGGCTCCGGCCTGGGCGGGCGCAACCAGGAGCTGGCCCTCTCCGCCGCCGCCGGCATCGCCGGACTGGAGGACACGGCGGTGTTCTCTCTGGGCAGCGACGGCACCGACGGCCCCACCGACGCCGCCGGCGGCTTCGTGGACGGCGGGACAAAGGAGCGGCTGGCCAGGCAGGGCGTGCGCATCTTTGAGGTTTTGAAGAACAACGACGCCTACCACGCCCTGGCCGCCTGCGGCGGCCTGCTCCACATGGGGGCGACGGGCACCAATGTCAACGACGTGGCGGTGCTCCTCATCCGCCGCTGAGTGGTTCCTTTCCCCCGCTGCGCCCCCGACCTTCCCACACGGAGCCGGGGGCGCGCCCTTTTACCGGCAAGGAGTGATCGGCCATGGACGTCAAACAGATGACCTATATCCTCACCATCGCCCAGGAGGGCGGTATCAGCAAGGCCGCGGCCAAGCTGTTCATCACCCAGTCCGCCCTGGACCAGCAGCTTCTGAAGCTGGAGCATGAACTGGGCACCCGCCTCTTTTTCCGCTCCCGCAGCAGCTTTGCCCTCACTGAGGCCGGCAGGGTCTACGTGGAGTACGCCCGCCGGATGCTGGAGCTGAAAAACGAGGCCTACCGCATCATCCACGACATCGCCGACCGGAGGCGGGGCACCCTCTCCCTTGCCTTCGCCCCGGAGCGGGGCATGGAGATGTTCATGGCCGTGTACCCACGGTTCTATCAGAGCTATCCCGAGGTGACAGTGACCCCCCGGGAGATCAGCGTCCGGCGGCAGTTGGAGATGCTGGCCGGGGACGAGCTGGATCTGGGCTTCATCTCCAGGCCGGAGGGGGAGGTTCCGGGGCTGACCTGCGTCCCTCTCCTGCGGGAGGAGTTCCTGCTCATCACGCCCCGCAGCCATCCGCTGGCGGCCAGGGCCGCGCCGCCGGGCGCGCCCCTGACGGTGCTGGACACGGAGTGCCTCTGGGACCTGACCTTCTGCCTCATCTACCGCTCCTCCACCCAGCGGGAGGTCATCGACCCCCTGTTTGAGCGGGCGGGGCGAAAGCCCAACCTCTTTCTGGAGACCGCCAGCAACCGGGCCAATGTCTCCATGGTACAGAAGGGGCTGAGCTGCTCCATCGTCCCCGCCTACTACGTCCAGGGGGTGGAGGACGTGGCCTGCTTCCGCCTGTCTGCCCATCCCGCCTGGACCGTGTCTGCCTGCTACCGGCGCAATCGCTACCTGTCCAAATCCGCCCAGTATTTCATCGCCCTGGCCGCCGCCTATTTCCGTCCCGAGTGCGCCACGCAAGAAAAGGAGTTGCCGCAATGAGCCGCATCTATGAGATCTTTGGCACCAATGCCCACGCCATGACCCGCGCCCTGATGGAGTCCGCCGGCGCAGCGTGCAAAATCCCCTCCGGGGCCTCGGTGGCCCTCAAGCCCAACCTGGTGGTGGCCGCCTCCCCCGAAACCGGCGCCACCACCCACGCCGGCGTCCTGTCCGGCGCCATCGAGTATCTGCGTGACCATGGCTTCCGGGATATCTCCATCATCGAGGGCTCCTGGGTGGGGGACGACACCGGCCGGGCCTTCCGGGCGGCGGGATACGAGGCGGTGGGGAAGAAGTACGGCGTGCCCCTCTTCGACCTCAAGCGGGACAAGACCCGCCGGGTGGACACCCCCCTGCGGCCCATGGACATCTGCTGCCGCGCCCTGGACGCGGACTACCTCATCAACCTGCCCGTGCTCAAGGGCCACTGCCAGACCGCCATGACCTGCGCCCTAAAAAACTGCAAGGGCTGCCTGCCCGACCGGGAGAAGCGGCGCTTCCACGCCGAGGGGCTGATGCGCCCCATCGCCGCCCTGGCTACCGCCCTGCGGCCGGAGCTGACCATCGTGGACAGCCTCTGCGGGGATCTGGATTTTGAGGAGGGGGGCAACCCCGTCCCCACGGGCCGGATGCTGCTGGGTGAGGACCCCGTGCAGCTGGACGCCTACGGCTGCCGCCTTATGGGCCTGGCCCTGGAGCAGGCGCCCTATATCCAGATGGCCGAGGCCTGGGGGGCCGGCTCCACCCGGCTGGAGGAGGGAGATGTGGTGCGCCTCAACGAGCCCTCCGCGGCGGCGGACTACCCCGCCCCCTCCGGCGCCGTGGCCGCCCTCACCCGCACCGTCCAGGCCAGGAGCGCCTGCTCGGCCTGCTACGCAAGCCTGGTGCGCGCCCTCCACACCAGCGGCGTACAAGGCCTACCCATAGCCATCGGCCAGGGCTGGCGGGGGATTCCCCTCGACGGCCTTGGGGTCGGCGCCTGCTGCAACTGCGCCAAAGAGCGCGTCCCGGGCTGCCCGCCCCCGGCAGAGGACATCCTGCGCGTCCTCTCCGCCCGCTGCTGAGCCCCACGGGGAATGCGCACCTGATTTCCCTCCGAAGTCAGGTGCGTTTCTGCGTACAGGCGGCGAACCCCCTCCAAATCCGGTATTTACACCGGCTCCTTTCTTCCGTACAATAGAGGTGATTTCCCGGCCCGCCCGGAGAGGAGCACCGCTATGGATCTTCTGCAATGTCTCATGGATTCCTCATCCCATGCCATTTTTACCCTGGATCGGGATGGCATCATCACCCATATCAACCAGCAGGCCAAGGTGAGGTTCGGCCTCTACCACAACAGCCAGCACCCCCACCCCGCCGGGCGGTTGGAGCCGGGCGACCTGGTGCTGATCGCCGACACAGCCATCGGCGCGGACGACGGGGCGCTGCGGCCGGAGGATCTCGCCCGTATCGGCATCCGGGAGCCCAGGCTCCGCGTCAACGACCGGCTGGTGGCGGCAGGCGTCTTCGACATGCCCGGCCGGCGGCCCGTCTACAAGTTCCTGCCAGACCAGGACGCGGACAGCCTCTGTCTGGAGACCGTCTGTGAGGGGACCCCGATCCGCCTGTCCATCGAGCGCCGCAGCGTCACCGTTACGGTAAGGGACACCGTCTACACCATCGGGTATTTCCGCTGCATTGGACAGATGGTGGTTCTGGACGGGGCGACTGGCCGGGTGAAGTTCTGGCAGGAGAAGGGCTACTCCGCCCGCAGGGAGGGCATCGGCCACCTGCTCCGGGGCGGCTCCTACAGCGAAAAACGGGCCGGGCTGTCCCTCCAGGTGGAGGGCTATCACTTCCGCGACTTCTTTGAGGGGGCGCAGTTTGAGCGGGATCTCGCCCGGGTGCTCAACGGACAGGCGCCGAGGCTTGAGGACCGGGAGTACGAGATCAACGGCTTTGAGCTGGTGGCCACCCTTCTCCCCGTGCCCGGGGCGGAGGGCGGACGCCCGGACGGAGTGATCGTCAAGTTCCGGAACATTGAGGATATCCATGTGACCATCCTGGAGCGCAACAATGCCATCAAGATGGCCGAGCGGACCTACCGGGAGACCGCCCGCAAGGACGCGCCCCAGGAGGCGTCCTTTGCGGAGCGCTTCGGCTTCGACACCCTGCCGGCCTCCGTCCGGCACCGGGTCTACAAGCTGTCCCAGCTGGACTGCGGCATCCTGATCACTGGCGAGAACGGCACCGGAAAGTCCTTCCTCGCCCAGGCCATCCGTCAGGCCCAGCCCCGCCGCGGCCCCTTCGTCACGGTGGACTGCGCCACCATCTCCCCCACCCTGTTTGAAAGCGAGATGTTCGGCTATGTGGGGGGCGCCTTCACAGGGGCGAACCCCCAGGGCAAGGCGGGCTTTTTTGAGGCGGCCGACGGCGGCACCATCTTCCTGGACGAGATTGGCGAGATCCCCCTCCAGATCCAGGCCAAGCTACTCAGTGTAATCCAGAACAAGGTGGTCTGCCGGGTGGGCTCCACCCGGTCCGTGCCGGTGGATGTGCGCATCCTGGCGGCCACCAACCGGGATCTGAGGGCGGAGGTGGCCGCCGGGCGCTTCCGCCAGGATCTCTACTACCGGCTCAGCGCCTTCTCTGTGGAGCTGCCTCCCCTGCGCAGTTGTCCCGAGGACGTGTGCTTCCTCATCGACCGGCTGATGGAGAAGATTCCCCAGAAGTACGGCGTCCCGCCCAGGAGCCTGTCCGGCGAGGCCTTTGGCAAGCTGCTGGCCTACAACTGGCCGGGCAACATCCGGGAGCTGGAAAACGTACTGGAGAACGCCGTGGCCCTCTCCGAGTCGGAGCTTATCTATGCCGAGCACATCCACCTGGAGGGCACAGCGCCCGCCCCGCTCACGCTGAAGGAACGGCTCAAGCGGGAGGAAAGGCAGATTCTCCGGCAGACCCTGGCCCAGTGCGGCGGCAGCCGTGTGAAGGCCATGGAGCTGCTGGGCCTGTCCAAGACCGTGTTTTACGGCAAGCTGAAGGAATACCAACTGGACTAAACACGTCCTGTTTTTGGGAAAGGGAGTTCGGAAATCCGAACTCCCTTTCCCGTTTTTTCACCCAGGTTCCGGGTATGCTGGATCTTGCGCCCCATGTTTTGCGGATTCTGTCTGAATTTGACGGCCATATTTTGTTGGAACCGCTGAACTTCGCCTCCCTTGGCCGCCTGGCATGCAGCTTGCATAGGCAATGAGACAAGGAGCACGTTTAATGGGAGGGAGCCTTCGATGCAGTTTTGGAAAATGAACGGCGCAGGCAACGACTTTATTATCCTCAACAATCTACAGGAGGGGCTGTCGGCGGATTGCTTTCCCGCCCTGGCCCGGCGGCTGTGCGAGCGCCGCCTGTCCATTGGGGCGGACGGTCTGATGGTGGTGGAGCGGCCGCAGTCCGGCGGGGACTACCGAATGCTGTTTTACAACTCCGACGGCAGCGCGGGCGAGATGTGCGGCAACGGGGCTCGGTGCATCTGCCGCTATGGCTATGAGATCGGGCTGGCCGGAGAGCTCCAGAGGGTGGAGACCACCGCTGGCCTGGTCACCGGCCGGCGCATCACCCGGCGGCAGTATAAAATCGAACTCAACCGGCCCACCACCCTCCGGCTGGACTACCCCGTGGAGGTGGACGGCAAGACCTATCCCTGCTCCTATGTGGAGCTGGGAGATCCCGGCCTGCCCCACGCAGTGGTTCCGATTCCGGGACTGCGCGGCCGGCCGGAGGCGGAGCTGTTCGCCCTGGGGCGGAAGCTGCGGGCCCACCCCGCCTTCCCCAAGGGCGCAAATGTCAATTTCTTCGATGTGGAGGGACCGGGGCGGATCTGGGAGCGCACCTTTGAGCGGGGCGTGGAGGGCTTCACCTACGCCTGCGGCACGGGCACCGGCTCGGTGGCCGCCGTGCTGACCCTCCAGGGCGCGGTCAGCGGCCGGGCGGTGGCCGTCCAGATGACGGGGGGCGAGCTGGTGGTGGATGTGGAGCGCCGCGGCTCCACGGTGGAACACCTCTTTCTGACCGGGCCCACCAATTTGGTTGCAAAAGGGGAGCTCACCGACGAGGAACTGCCCCTTTGAGTGATAGAGCGGCCGCCGGTGCGGTACACTGAGAGAGGAGGTGACGCCGCATACCCCACCGGCAGTTCTGTGTGTTAGAAGAAAGAGAGGTATTGTCATGGACAAATCCACCGTTATGAAGAACTACCGCTTCCTGGCCCTGATGCTGTTTGCCATGGTAGCCGGCTGCGTGGCCGGCTGGTTCTTTCCTGAATTTGGTCACTTTATCAAGCCCGCCGGCACCGTGTTCATCAATATGATGTTCTGCGTGGTGGTGCCGCTGGTGTTCGCCTCCATCTCCAACTCCGTGGCCAGCGTACGCAGCCGGAAACGGGCAGGCAAGATCATGGGCACCACCGTGCTCACCTTCGTGGTCACCGGCGCCGTTGCCGCCGTCATCATGTTCATTGTCATGAAGCTGGTTCCCCCGGTGCTGGAGCCCTGGACCGACATGGCCACCGAGGCCATCGGCGAGCACGCCTCCCTCGCCGACATGATCGTGAACTTCTTCACCACCGACGACTTTGTGGGCCTGCTGAGCCGCAGCGCCATGCTGCCGCTGATCGTCTTCTCCATCCTGTTCGGCTTTGCCACCAATCTGGTGGGCGGCCCCGACCACGTCATCGGCAAGTTCCTCGACGGCCTGACGGAAGTGATGATGGCCTTTGTGAAGATCATCACCTATTACGCCCCCATCGCCTTCTTCGCCCTGTTTGCGGATCTGGTAGCCACCTACGGCTCCAGCGTGGCCTCCGCCTATGGCCGGGCCATGGTGGTGTACTATCCCCTGTGCTTTATCTACATCTTCACCGCCTTTCCCCTCTTCGCCTATATCGGCGGCGGCAGGCACGGCATCAAGACTATGTTCCAGCACATCGCAAGGCCCGCCATCATGTCGCTGGGCACCTGCTCCTCCTCCGCCACCATCCCCACCAACCTGCGTGAGGCGGAGGACACCGGCATCCCCAAGGATGTGGCCGATATGGTCGTGCCCATGGGCGCCACCATGCATATGGACGGCTCCTGCTTCTCCTGCGTGCTGAAAATCGCCTTTGTCCTGGGGGCCATGGGCGTGGATATGCCCTGGACCATGCTCCCGGCGGTGGTGGCTGTGGCGGTGCTCTCCTCGGTGGGCATGTCCGGCGTGCCCGGCGGAGGCTACATCGGTGAGTACATCATCTGCTCCATCTTCTTCCCCCAGCAGATTGAGGTTGCCTTCCCCATCCTGGTGGCCATCGGCAACCTGGTAGATCCCCCGGCCACAATGATCAACTCCGCCGGAGACTATGTGGTGTGCTACATCGTCGCCCGCGTCACCGACGGCAAGGACTGGCTGGACAGGGCCATTGCGGCCAGACACGCCAAATAGCATCCCCCCGGGGCCCCCTGCGGGGCGGGATATCTTCCAGAGAAACAGAAAGGAAATGAGACATGATCTGCGACAACCTTACCGTCTCCAACGGGCGCCTGCTCTTTGCCGGTCAGGACACTGTGGAGCTGGCCCGGCAGTACGGCACCCCCCTCTACCTGATGGACGAGGACCGGATCCGCGCCAACTGCCGGGTGTATACCGAGGCGTTCCGCAGGCACTTCGGCCCCGGCGCCCGGCCCCTGTACGCCAGCAAGGCCAACTCCTTCCAGCGCATCTATGAGATCATGCGGGAGGAGGGCATGGGCATCGACGTGGTGTCCTCCGGCGAAATTTACACCGCCCTCCGGGCGGGCTACGACTTGGGCCAGGCCTACTTCCACAGCAACAACAAGACCGATGAGGACATCCGCTACAGTATGGATCACGGTATCGGCTATTTTGTGGCGGATAACGTGGAGGAGATCAAGGCCATTGAGGCGGAGGCCGCCCGGCGGGGCATTAAGCAGCGGGTGCTGCTCCGCCTGACCCCCGGCATCGACCCCCACACCTATGAGGCCATCGCCACCGGCAAGGTGGACTCCAAATTCGGCAGCGCCATCGAGACCGGCCAGGCCGAGGAGATCACCCTCTTCACCCTCCGCCAGCCCCATGTGGAGCTGGTGGGCTTCCACTGCCACGTGGGCTCCCAGGTCTTTGCCGAGGACGTATTTGAACGGGCCGCAGTGATCATGCTGGAGTTCGCCGCCCACATGGAGAAAGCCCATGGCTACCAGACCCGGCAGCTTGACCTGGGCGGCGGCTACGGCGTGCGCTACGTCGAGTGCGACCCCGTTCTGGACGTGGACGCCAAGGTGGCCCAGGTGGCCGCCGCGGCCAAGGGCGCCTGCGCCCGCCTGGGCATCGCCCTGCCCGAGATTCACATGGAGCCCGGACGCAGCATCGTGGGAGACGCGGGACTGACCCTCTACACCGTGGGCACGGTCAAGGAGATCCCCGGCTATAAAAACTACGTCTCGGTGGACGGCGGCATGCCCGACAATCCCCGCTTCGCCCTCTACGGGGCCAGCTACACCTGCCTGCTGGCCAACAAGCTGGACCAGCCCGCCGAATTTCCCTGCTCGGTGGTGGGCCGCTGCTGCGAGAGCGGCGACATCATCCAGGAGCACGTCCTGCTGCCCGGGAGCGTGGGCCGGGGAGACATTCTGGCGGTATGCACCACCGGCGCCTACAACTACTCCATGGCCTCCAATTACAACCGCCTTCCCAGGCCTCCCATTGTCATGCTCCGGGGCGGCAACGAGTCCTATGTGGCAGTCCGCCGGGAGTCCCTGGAGGATCTGTGCCGCAACGACCTGTAAAAACGCACAAGGGAGCGGCCCCACCGGGGGCCGCTCCCTTCCAGCCTGTTGAAAACGTGTTTTCGACAGGCTGCCGGACTTTTGGAGCCTTTTGAACGGTTCGAAAAGTCGTTTGATCCGACGCGAAAGACAACCCGGACGGTTTTCTTTCACACGATCTTTCCCTTCGAATCCTTTTGCGGGGAGGGTTTATTGGCAGCTGCTCTCATCCACTCAGTTGAGCACCTGCTCCAGCTCCAGGGTGACGGTGCCGTCCTCCCGCACGAAGCAGGGGATGCCCAGGGAGCCCTTGGCCTTGGGGCCTTCGAAGACGGGGCTGCTCTCCCGCAGGGCCAAATAGGCCTTCAGGTCGGGCAGGCTGGCGGACAGGTTCTGGAAGGTGATATCCGCCTTGGCCTCAACCAGCTTGTTGAGGGCGTACAGGGTATCCGGGCACAGGTGGCTGCCGATCACGGTCACTTTCATCTTGTCTCCTCCTTACTTTACGGCAATGGCTTCAATCTCGCACAGGGCGCCCTTGGGCAGAGCCTTCACCGCCACACAGGAGCGGGCGGGCTTGGAGGTAAAGTACCTGGCGTACACCTCGTTGAAGGCGGCAAAGTCGGCGATGTCGGCCAGGAAGCAGGTGGTCTTCACCACCTTGTCAAAGCCGGAGCCAGCGGCCTCCAGAATGGCGCCCACATTCCTACAGCTCCACTCGGTCTGGGCGGCGATGCCCTCGGGCATGGCGCCGTCGGCGGGGTTCACCGGAAGCTGGCCGGAGGTGATGACAAGGCCGTTGGTCTCGTAGGCCTGGGAATAGGGGCCGATGGCGCCGGGGGCGTTCTTGGTGTCGATGATAGTCATGGCAAATTCTCCTTTTATCAATGAATCAATGGATGGAACAGACAGAGGTGAATGGAGCTCAGACCCGGCTCTTTTTGGCGGCCGCGGCCTTGGCCAGCCACTCCTTGCCCTCCACCAGGCGGGTGACCAGCATGGAGGCGATGGTGTCGCCGGAGGCGTTCAGGCAGGTGGCGGCGGGGTCGAACAGGAAGCCCAGGGTGGCGATGATGGGGAAGGCCTCGGCGGGGAAGTTGAACATGGAGACGATCAGCATCTCGCCCACCAGGCCGCCTCCGGGGGCGCCGGAGAGGACGAAGGCGGACAGGATAGCCACCACGATGGCCATGCCATAGGTGCCCGCGCCGGAGAAGTCCATACCGAACACGCCGTAGAGGAAGGCGATCTTGGTGATGGAGCTGAGCACGGAGCCGTCCATGTGCATGGTGCAGCCCATGGGCAGCACCAGATCGCTGACGTCCTTGGGCACGCCGATGCTGTCACAGGCCTCCTTGTTCACGGGGATGGTGGCGGCGGAGGACTGGGTGGCAAAGGCGGTGACGGCGGGGCGCAGGATGTTTTTGACCATGGCCGCCACACCGCGCCGGCCGCCGGCCAGGAAGGCGTAGAGGGGGAAGAAGATCACCCCATAGAGGGCGCACAGGGGGTAGTAGACCAGCATGGAGCGGCCGTAGTCGCCGATGATCTCGGGGCCGTAGGTGGCCACCAGGTTGGCGAAATAGGCGCCCAGGCCGATGGGGGCCACCAGCATGATGATGCCCACGAACTTCATGATGATGTCGTTCAGGTTGGCCAGCAGCCTGCCCATGGGGCTCTGCTCGCCGCCGCAGGCGGAGACGCAGAAGCCGAAGAGGATGGCGAAGATGATGAGGGGCAGCATGTTGGACTTGTCCCACAGGTCGGAGAAGTCGGACACGGTGAGGGAGCTGACCAGCAGCTCGCCGGCGGTCTGTGCCTCGCCCACCTCGCTGGCCACCAGCTCGATGGTGGTGCCCGCTGAGGGGCTGAACAGGTTGACCCACACCAGCACGCAGACGCCGGCGATGGCGCCGGTGAAGATGAAGGTGCCGATGGTGCCGCCCAGAATCTTGCCCAGGCGCTTCATATTGGCCATGCCGCCCACGGCGGAGGCGATGGACACGAACACCAGGGGGACCACGATCGTGAACAGCAGGTTGAGGAAGATGTCGCCGATGGGCTTGATGGTGGTGCCGAAGTTGGGGGCGACCACGCCGATGAGGGCGCCGATCAGGATGCCGCTGAGGATGAGAATCAGGTTGCCGTACTGCTGCCAGAAGCTCTTCTTTTGCAGGTTCGCCATATGGAATTTACCTCCTTTTACCAGTCCTGTGTGGGCTCAAAGGGCCTTGACCGCCGCTTCGAGCTGCTTCATCGCCCGCTCCAGCACGCTGCGGGGGCAGGCGGCGTTGAGACGCATGTAGCCGTTCAGGCTGCGGCCGAAGGAGCAGCCGTCGTTGAGGCCCAGGCCCGCCTGCTCGATCATGAAGCGGCGCAGGGCGTCGTTGTCCAGGCCCAGCGCCCGGCAGTCCAGCCACATGAGGTAGGTGGCGTCGGGGGCGCAGGTCTTGATCTGTGGAATGTGCTCCCGGCAGTAGTCCGCCACAAAGTCGAAGTTGGCGGACAGGTAGGGCAGCAGCTGCTCCAGCCACTCCTCGCCGTGGTTGAAGGCGGCCTCCATGGCGGTGAGGGAGAAGGCGTTGTTGCGGTGGATGTCCATGTTCATCCAGAACTGGTCAAAGACCTGCTTCATGTGGGCGTTGGGGAACACCACGGTGGAGGCCTGCAGGCCGGCCAGGTTGAAGGTCTTGGTACCGGAGATGCCGGTGACCACATACCGGGCGGCCTCGTCGGAGACGGAGGCGGTGGGGGTGTGGCGCTTGCCGTGGAAGATCAGGTCGGAGTGAATCTCGTCGGAGAACAGGACCACCCGGTGTTTGATGCACAGCTCCACCATGCGGCGCAGCTCCTCCGGCGTCCACACGATGCCCAGGGGGTTGTGGGGGCTGCACAGGAGGAAGAGGTCGGCCTCGGCCAGCTTGGCCTCGAAGTCGGCCCAGTCCATCTCCCACCTGCCGTCCTTTTCCACGAAGGGATTCTCCAGCACCTTCCGGTTCCACGCCTCGGTCATGTCGTAGAACTCGGAGTACACCGGGGTCTGGATGAGCACGCTGCCCCCCTCCGGGGTAAAGAGCTTGACCATGGCGCTGATGGACTGCACCACACCCAGGCTGAAGCTCATCAGGCTCGGGTCGATGTCCCAGCCGTTGCGGCGCTTCTGCCAGCCCCGGATGGCCTCAAAATAGGAGTCCGGGCGGCTGGTATAGCCCCAGATGCCCTCCTGGGCCCGGGCGGTGAGGGCGTCGACAATGGGCTGGGCGGTCTTGAAGTCCATGTCCGCGATCCACAGGGGGATCACCTGGTCGGTGCCGAACTTCTTCATCCGCTCGTCGTATTTGGCGGAGCGGTTGCCGCCGCGGTCCACCACGGTGTCGAAATCATACTTCATAGGGGATCATCCTTCTTTCTCTCCTGGCCTGGGCTTCCCGGCCCTGTATTCTGTCCGACCATAAAAGCAATCTATGTGCCGAATCGCTCCGGGCGGCAAAACATTGTTAAATAAGCTTAAAATTTAGTCTGCTGTTTTATGCATAACAGAAAGAAACCCGCCGGGCAGTCCAGGACCACCCGGCGGAGAGATGCAGCAGGGCGCGTTTAAACTGGTCAAAGAAAGAAAAAACGGTCAAATTGGTCAAACCATTTCCGCTCCGCCCTCCACCGCCTGCCGGCGGCACAGGGCCCGCCCGGCCGGGGTGAGGCGGGTGCCGCCCCGGCCGCGGCTCACCCGCACCAGGCCCGCCCGGTCCAGCCCGGCCAGGATGCGCCGCACCTCCTGCTGGGAGCAGGGGAGCCCCGCCTCCCGGGCGGCGGCGAGGATGGCCTCCCGCCCCAGGCTGCGGCCCTCCTGGTCGGCCTCGTAGAGCTGCTCCAGCACGAAGCGGGAGTCCTCCCGGGGGCAGTCGGCCAGGGCGGGCAGCTCCGCCGGGGGCGCGGCGGCGGGGAGGTAGCGGAAGGTGGGGGGCAGCTCCTCCGCCCCCACCACGGAGTGGCCCAGGTAGCTGAAATACTCCACCACGTTGCGCAGCTCCCGGATGTTGCCCCGCCACTGGTGGGCCAGCAGGAGCCGCTCCAACTCGGGCGAGAGGGTGAAGGAGGCCCCGATGTTGCGGCGGAAGTGGTCGATGAGCAGCAGTAGATCCCCCTCCCGCTCCCGCAGGGGCGGGATGAGGACGGGCAGGGTGTTGAGCCGGTAATAGAGGTCCCGGCGGAAGCTGCCCTCCTCCACCCGGCGCTCCAGATCCTCATTGGTAGCGGCCACGATGCACACGTCCACCGAGATAATGCGGTTGCCCCCCACCCGCATGATCTCCCGCTCCTGTAGTACCCGCAGCAGCTTGCACTGGAGGGCGGTACTCATGCCCTCCACCTCGTCCAGGAAGAGGGTGCCCCCGTGGGCAAACTCAAACAGCCCCGGCTTGCCCCCCTTCCGGGCACCGGTGAAGGCCCCCTCCTCGTAGCCGAACAGCTCGCTCTCCAGCAGGTTTTCCGGCATGGCGGCGCAGTTGATGGCCACGAAGGCCCCGCCGGCGCGTGGGGAGGCGTTGTGCACCGCGTGGGCAAACAGCTCCTTGCCAGTGCCCGTTTCGCCGATGAGGAGCACCGGCAGGGGGGTGAGACTCATCTTTTTTAATATGGTGATGCACCGCAGCAGGGCGGGAGACTGTCCCACCACGTCGTCAAAGGTATACTTGGCCCGGTAGCCCTTGTGGAGAAGCTGGCTGCGCAGCTCGTTCTGCCGGTTCTCCGCATCGTTGAACCGCTGCACCGTGGCGAAGGCGCCGATGCAGGCGTCCCCCCGCAGCACCGGGGCCACGGCCACGTTGATGTTGACTCCCCCGGCGCTCACCACCCGGGCGGGCTGGGGGGCCTTCTCCTTCAGGCAGCGGGCAAAGGGCAGGAAGGGGTACACCGCGCCGGCGGGGCGGTGCAGGGCCTCGCCGCAGGGGATGCCGGTGATCTCCTCCAGCTTGCGGTTGCAGGCAAAGACCTCCCCCCGCTCGTTGACCCCCACGATCCCCTCATCCAGAATCTCCATGAGCATCTCAAACTGGCTCTCCAGCCGCAGGCCCCGGGCGAACACCCGGTCAAAGCTGTAGGTATTGGTGGCCACCTCCCGCTGGTACTTCTCAAACCGCTCGCTCTCCAGCAGCTCCTCCAGCCCCAGACGGAGGGCCGCCTCGATCATGGTGGAGCTGTCGCACACCCGCTGGCCGATGTCGATGATCTCCTTCGCCCCGGCGGGGACGTAGCGGGTCTCCTGGGGGGTGATGACGAAGTCATACTGGCCCATGTCCGGCTCCGGCGCGCCGGGGTGGTAGAGATCGAATGCCAACTGGTTGACCCCCAGTTGGTTGAGGCGGGTCACCGCCTCCCGGCACATCTTGTCGCTCAGGTTGACGAAGAGGGCCCGCTTGCCCGCCGGCAGGCTCTGGAGGCGGCGCACCACGTCCCACCGGAGGGTGACGTGGATCTCCATCATCTCCCCGTCGATGGGGACGTACTGGTGGAGATCTCCCAGGGAGTCGAAGGCGTCGGTGGTGACCATATAGAGGTCGTACCGGCGGGGCATGTGCTCGATGGAACCGTCCCGCACGCTGTAGGAGCAGACGGTGATCCGCTCGCCGAACAGCTCCTGGACCTGCTGGGCGTAAAACTGCCCGGCGTAGGCGTCCAGAGAGATGACCGCCACATCCTGTTTCATGGGGTTCTCCCCTCCTTTTTGGCCATTTACTTTAACCAGTTTAACCGATTTAACAGTATTCTGCGGGATTTCCCGCCCCATGTCAAGCCGATCCCCGCTTTTTTTCGCGGATTTTGGGCTTTGGAGGCCAAAAAATGCAGTTGGCATGCCGGTTGCACGATAAAATAGGCAGAAGACTTGGCCGCCCCACGGGGCCGGCGGAAAAGGAGCGATGAACGATGCAACTGAACAAGGAAGAGATGCTGACCCTGCTGCACCAGGAGGTGGTTCCCGCCCTGGGGTGCACCGAGCCCGTGTGCGTGGCCCTCTGCGCCGCCGACGCCTACCACGCCATCGGCGGACAGGTGGTATCCATCAAGATGGAGGTCAACCCCGGCATCTACAAGAACGGCATGAGCGTGGGCATCCCCGGCTTCCAGCGGGTGGGCCTGAAGTACGCCGCCGCCCTGGGCGCCTGCCTGGGCAACCCGGAGAAGGGGCTGGAGCTGCTGGAGGAGATCAACAGCATCGTCAGCAAGGAGGCCATCCGTCTGGTGGAGGACAAGCAGGTGAGCGTGACCATCGCCGAGGGGGAGAGCCAGCTCTACGCCCACGCCGAGATCATCACCACCCGGGGCATCGGCATCAGCACCATCCGGGACACCCACTCCAACATCATCTACACCAGCGCCAACAACGAGGTGCTCTTTGAGAAGGAGTACACCGCCGGCGGCGAGGACGCGCTCCACGCCAAGCTCAAGTCCATGACCGTCGCCCAGCTCCGGGAGCTGGCGGACTCCGCCGGCGAGGAGGAGCTGGCCTTTATGCTGGAGGGCGCGGAGATGAACGAGACCCTCTCCGACTACGGCCTGGAGCACCGCCTGGGCATCGGCATCGCCGACACCCTCAAGGCCCACCTGTCCACCGACATCATGGGCAGCAGCCTGATGGCCCGCACCATGGTGCGGGTGGCCTCCAGCGCCGAGGGGCGCATGTCCGGCTGCCCCTACGCGGTGATGAGCAGCGCCGGCAGCGGCAACCACGGCATCACCGCCATCATCCCCGTGGTGGAGATGGCCAGGCACCTGGGCTCCAGCCGGGAGGCCACCGTGAAGGCCCTGGCCTTCTCCCACCTGCTCAACGTCTACATCAAGCTGTTCACCGGCAAGCTCAGCGCCACCTGCGGCTGCGGCGTGTCCGCCGCCACCGCCGCCTCCGCCGCCATGGTGTGGCTCCTGGGGGGCGACGACAAGCAGATCGGCGCCGCCATCATCAACATGAGCGCCAACCTGACCGGCATGATCTGCGACGGCGGCAAGATCGGCTGCGCCCTCAAACTGGCCACCGCCGCCTCCGCCGCCATCATGAGCGCCTACCTGGCCGTCGGCGGCGTGGTGGTCAGCCCCAGCGACGGCATCTGCGCCGCTACCCCGGAGCAGGTCATCCGCAACATGGGCCGCATCAGCACCCCCGGCATGGTGGAGACCGACCGCACCATCCTCAGCATCATGATGGAAAAGGACCAGGGCTGAGCCCCGGCCCTCCAGGCAAAAAGGGGCCCGGCCGAATCGCACGATTCGGCCGGGCCCCTTCTGCATGACGCGGGGCGGCTCAGTCCCGGTGAACCGGCGTCCACCACACCACGCCGCTGCGGTATTTCACATTTGCGCGCCAGCTCCCGTCCGGCCTCTGGGTGAAGTGGCGGCACAGGATGGCCCTGGCGGTCTCCCCGTCCACCGCGCCGGGGGCGCAGCGGGCGCACTCCCCCCGCACCAGGGCGCCGGCGTCCGGGTAGGACAGCTCCTTCTCAAAGGGGAGCACCATCACATTGGCGTCAATGCCCATCTGGTAGAGCACCCCCACGAAGTAGATGTAGTCCTTCCACTCCCAGCTCACCGCTCCCCCCGCCGCGTCCAGTTCATGGAGCCAGGCGGGGGCCAGGCCGGTGTTCATGCCCGCCACGCACAGCTTGTCCGCCGCCCGGTCCATCCGCCGGAAGCAGTCGGCCAGATCCGCCTGCCGGTAGAAGCAGTTATAGCCGAAGACCAGATCGTACCGCCGCTCCGGCGTGAACTCCTCCCACTTGGCATGGAAGGCGGTGATATTGTCCCGGCCGCGCTCCGCCCCGGCCTGGAGGACGAAGTCCAGTACGTCCCGGGAGAGATCCACGCAGGCCACCTCCCGGCACAGCTCCGCCAGGGTCAGGGTATAGCTGCCCCAGCCGGGCCCCACCTCCAGGGCGGTCTCCACCCCGCGGGCCCGCAGCAGGGGGCGCAGGCGCTCCAGCACCTGGAGGGCGGAGGGCTCCGGGGCATAGGTCTTGCGTGTCATGAAGGCGTGCCAGAAGTCCCGCTCCGCCTGGTCGTCGGTCATCCGGGGGGAGGCGCTGGCCGCCACGTGCTCCGCCCACTGCCGGGCGAAGTCGGTCATGGGCACCCGCTCCCTCATGTCTCCCCGCCTCCCTCCCAGTGGGTGTAGGAGTAGAGCAGCTCCCTGGTGTAGGGGTGGACAGGGGCCTCCATCACCTGGTCCCGGCTCCCCACCTCCACCAGCCGCCCCCTCTGCATGACGCCGATGGTGTGGCTGATCCACCCCAGCAGCTCGATGTCGTGGGTGATGTAGAGGTACGTCAGCCCCAGCCGCTCCTGGAGCTCCCGCAGCAGATTCATGATGCTGGCCTGCACCGACACGTCCAGCATGGAGGTGGGCTCGTCCAGCAGCAGCACCTCCGGCTCCAGCAGCAGGGCCCGGCAGATCACCAGCCGCTGGCCCTCGCCCCCGCTGATCTGGTGGGGGTAGCGGGAGAGCAGGTAGTCGGGCAGGCCCACCTGCCCCAGCGCGGCCCGGATCTTCTCCATCCGCTCCTCCCGGCTCTCCCCCAGCCGGTGGATGGCCATGGCCTCCAGCAGACTGTCCCGGATGCGCATGGAGGGGTCCAGGGAGGCCTCCGGATTCTGGAAGATGATCTGCACCCGCCGGTGGTACGCCCGGCTCCCCTTCCGGTCCAGGCGTGCGATGTCCTCCCCCTCGAAGCGGATGCGCCCCCCGGAGGGCTTGAGGACGCGGGTGATCATGCGGGAAAGGGTGGTCTTGCCGCATCCGCTGTTGCCCACCAGCCCGAAGGTCTTCCCCCGCTCCAGGGCAAAGCTCACCCGGTCCACCGCCCGGACGGTATGGGTGCGGAACACGCCGCTGGAGAACGTCCGGCTGACCTCCTCCAGCTCCAGCACCTTATTCATAAAGGAAGCACCTCACCTTCCCGCCCGTGGGCGGCGTGGCCTCCCCCGGCGCCTCCCGGCCGCAGCGCTCCATGGCCCTGGGGCAGCGGGGGTAGAAGGGGCAGCCGGTGTGCTCCAGCCGTCCGGGGTCCGGGGGCGGTATGGGCACCATGCCCCGGCTGGGCAGGGAGCGGATCAGGCCGGCGGTATAGGGGTGGCGGGGCCGCTCCATGACCTCCTCCGCCGTGCCCTGCTCGATGATCCGGCCCATGTAGAGTACCCGGATGTCGTCGCACAGCCGGCGGGCCAGGGCCAGATCGTGGGTGATGACGAGCATGCTGCAGTGGTGCTCGGTGTAGATCTGGCGCAGGACGGAGTACACCTGGTTGCGGATCACTGCATCCAGGCCCTTGGTGGGCTCGTCGGCGATCACCCACCCCGGCCGGCAGGCCAGCCCCAGGGCGGACACCAGCCGCTGGTTCATGCCGCCGCTCATCTGGAAGGAATACTGGTTCAGGATGCGCTCCGGCTCCTCGAAGCCGAAGCGGCGGAGCAGCTCGGCGGCCTGGGCCTCCGCCTCCCTCCGCTTCCAGCGCCCGTGGGTGGTGATGGCCTCGGTGAGCTGGCGGCGGAGCTTCATCACCGGGTCCAGGGAGGCGCCGGGGTTCTGGGGGATGAGGCCGATGGCCGCCCCCCGCAGCCTGCGCAGCCGCCGCAGGGGCATGGAGTAGAGCTCGTCTTCTCCGAAGAAGCACTTCCCCGTCACCCGGGCCGTATTGGGCAGCAGACGCAGCAGGGACATGCCCATGACGCTCTTGCCGCTGCCGCTCTCCCCGATGACGCCGGAGATGCGCCCCGCCCGGAAGGTGGTGGACAGGTCGTTGACCGCGTACACCGGCCCCTGGGCGGTGTCGAAGCATACCGACAGGTGCTGAATCTCAATGTCCGGTACCATGCTCACAGCTCCTTCACCGCGTCCTGCTTCACGTCCAGCCGGTCCCGCAGCAGATCGCCCAGCAGGTTGATGGACAGGGTCAGCAGGATAATGCAGATGCCCGGCACCCACAGCAGATGGGGGGCGCTGCGGAAGTACCGGCGGGCGGTGCCGCTGACCATCTCCCCCCAGTCGGGGGTGGGGGGCTCGATGCCCAGGCCCAGATAGCTCAGGCCCGCCACCGACAGCACCACCCGCCCCACCCGGGTGGTGAACTGGAGGATCACGTTGGTGCGGATGTTGGGCAGCACGTGGCGGAGGACGATGCGCAGGTGCCCCGCCCCCAGGCAGCGCATGCCCTCGACGTACATCTCGCTCTTGACCTTCATGACCTCCCCCCGCACCAGGCGGGAAAAGCCCACCCACGAGGTGATGACCAGGGCCAGGATGATGCTCCGGGTGCCCCGCTCCAGGACGCCCACCAGGGCGATCATCAGCACCATGCCGGGCAGGCCCTGGAACACGTTGGAGACGGCGGTGATCACGCCGTCCACAATCCCCCCGCAGTAGCCGGCGGCCACGCCGATCACCAGCCCCACGGCCATGGAGCAGGCCGTGGCCACCACCGCCAGCAGCAGAGAGGCCCGGCCGCCGTAGATCACCCGGCTGAGCACATCCCGCCCCAGGGCGTCGGTGCCCAGGGGATGGGCCCGGCAGGGGTCCAGCAGGCGCAGCTCCATGTTCACCTCCAGGGGATCATAGGGGGCCAGCCAGGGGGCGAAGATGGTCATGAGGACAATGGCCCCCAGGATGGCGCACACGAGGGCCAGCTTGATGTTCTGTTTCCGGCGTCTTGTCATGCCTCTCCCCCCTGCAGGCGAATTTTCGGGTTGACCGCAATGTAGAGCAGGTCGATGGCCAGCGTAACCAGCACGAAGGTGGTGCCGGTGATGAGCACATAGCCCTGGATCACGGGGTAGTCCCGGTTCTGGATGGCGGAGAGGACATAGCTGCCCAGGCCGGGGATGGCAAAGATGTTCTCGATGATGGTGCTCCCGCCCAGGATACCGCCGAAGTAGTTGCCGATGAGGGTGATGATGGGCACCAGGGAGTTGCGGAAGGCGTGCCCCACCATCACCGCCCGCTGGGACAGGCCCTTGGCGTTGGCCACCACGATGTACTGCTCCCCCAGTTGGGCCAGGATGTTGCCCCGGGTGAAGCGGGAGGTGGAGCCCACGTTGGCGGCGGAGAGAGCCACGGCGGGCAGCACCAGGGAGGCCAGCCCCCGGTCCAGGCCGCTGGTGGGCAGCAGGTGAAGCCACTCGGCGAACACCGTGATGAGAAACAGGGCCAGCCAGAAGCCGGGCACCGACAGCAGCAGGGTGGACAGCCCCTTGAGCACCGTATCCAGCCATGTGCCGTGGCAGGCCGCCATGAGCACGCCGCCTCCCACGCCGAACACCACCGCCGCCAGCATGGCGGCCAGGGAGACCTTGAGGGTGATGGGCAGCCGGGTCATCAGCTCCTGGGCGATGTCCTTGTTGCCGATGTAGGAGCGGCCCAGATCCCCCCGGAGGGCATCCCCCAGCCAGTCCAGGTACTGCACCGGCAGAGGCCGGTCCAGGCCCAGCTCGGCGCGCATGTCCGCCCGGTCCTCCTCCGTGGGGAATTCAATGCCGATGCGGAACAGCGCGTCGTCCACCGGGTCGCCGGGGGCGATGCGCCCCAGCAGGAAGGCCGCCAAGGAGATGCCCAGCAGCACCGGGATGAGCACCAGCAGCCTGCGGCCGATATACTTGAGAATTGCCATGATCCACCGCCTTCGGAGACAGAATACAAACGGAAAATAAGCCCCTGCCTCGCGGGGGCTTCAGCCTGTCGAAAAAGTCTTTTCGACAGGCTGCTGAACTTTTTGAAACTTAAAAAAGTTTCAAAAAGTTGTTTGATCCGACGCGAAAGGGAACCCTGACGGTTCCCTTTCACACTATCCTTCCCTCCGAATCCTTTGGCTGGAGGGTTCATCCACAGCCTCAAGCCCCCGCCTCGCGGGGGCTTATTTTCACATACGGTTCTTACCCGGCCCAGCAGACCTGGGTGAAGCCGGTCAGGCCGTACACCGTGGCCTGATAGCCGGTGATGTCGCTGGAGGAGGCCACCACCTCCTGGGAGTACAGCACGGGGATGTTGGGGAAGTCCACGGCGGAAATCTCCTGGAGCTCCGTGTAGATCTCGGTCAGGCGGCCGGCGTCCAGGCAGGTAGCCGCCTCCTCGATCAGCTCGTCCACGTGGTCATTGTGGTAGCCCAGGCCGTAGCTGATGTTGGTGCCGCCCTCGGTGTACATAAAGCCCTTGAACAGGGAGAAGGGGTTGGCGGAGGGCAGGCCCTGGATCTTGAGGCACAGGTTGTAGTTGCCCGCCTCCATCTCCTCCTTGCAGGGGCCCCAGTCCATCTGCTGGATGCTGACCTTGATGTTAGTACCCTCGATGTTCTCCAGCAGGGACTGGATGTACTCGGCCTCCTCCTGGTAGGGATAGCGGTTGGCGTCCACGCCGGGCAGCAGGAACAGCAGCTCCACCTCCTGGTCTCCCACCACCTCGCGGATCAGCTCGGCGCCCCGCTCCGGGTCGTGCTGCACGGGCTGCTCGCGGTAGAAGGCGGAGGTGTAGTTCAGGAAGCCGCCGGCGGCGAGGCCGTAGCCGTTGTAGAAGCTGTCGATGATGGTCTGGCGGTCCAGCAGCAGGGACAGGCCCTCCCGCATGCGCACGTCGTTGAAGGGGAAGGCGCCGCCGTTGACGTTGAGGAAGTGGGTGATGCCGGAGTCGCCCACCGACACGTTGTAGGCCGGATCGCCGTCGATCTCCGCGGCCTGGGAGGGGGAGATGGCGCCCAGATCGCACAGGCCCTGGACCTCGCCGGCCCGCAGGGCGGTGTAGCGGGTCTCGGCGTCTGGGATGACCTTGAAGCGGAAGGTCTTGGCGATGCCGGGGGTGCCCCAGTAGTTATCGTTGCGCTCGATGACGCAGTACTGGCCCAGCACGTTCTCGGTCACCACGTAGGGGCCGGTGCCGATGGGGAAGCCGGCGAAGGTGCCGTCCTCGGCGAAGCAGGAGGGCTCGAAGATGGCGGAGCCGTAGTTGACCATGGTGTAGTCCAGCAGGGGCTGGCCCTCGGAGAGCGTGAGCACCACGGTGTAATCGTCGGTCTTCTCGTAAGAGACCAGGCCGGGGTAGATGGTGTCGATGTTCATGCCGTAGAAGGAGGACTCGAAGGGCCCCTTCTTCATGCGGTCGAAGTTGGCCAGCACGCTGTCGGCGTTGAAGGGAGTACCGTTGGAGAAGGTGACTCCCTCCCGCAGATGGAAGGTCCACACGGTGGAGTCCTCATTGTGCTCCCACTCGGTGGCCAGGGCGGGGGCGGGCTTGCCGCTCTCGTCCTTGGTGATCAGGGGCTCCCACACGCCCAGGGACATGGAGGCGTAGTAGGCGTCCTGCTCGCCAGGGCACTGGTCGCGGGAGGCGGCAAAGACGATCTCGCGGGTCTGGTCCACGGCGGCAGGGGTTTCGCTGCCCGCCGGAGCGGAGGTCTGGGCATCCGGCGCGGGCGCGCCGCCGCAGCCCGACAAGGCCAGGGACAGGGCGCAGGCAACGGCAAGCAGCAGAGACAGGGTGCGCTTTTTCATGTTCATGCTCCTCTCAAATTGACTGACGCATGAATCCATGCACAAAAAAACTCCCCCCTATTTTCCAGAGAGGAGCCGCAATCGGATGACAGGCCGGCAGACCGGCGCTGCACAGCTTTCCCCACCGAAAGAACGTGCACACACCGCAGGCGGCTGGTCTCCTGGCTTGGACTCATCCTCACGCCCGCCTTCCCATCCGGCGTACCGGACAGTGACATATCTGGGCGCTTGTCATCCTTACAGTAGAGAGGGCTGCCGCGGATTCTCACCGCATTCCCAATGAAAGCAATCGCTACCGTCTGCTGATTCACTTGTCGGCGTTCATTATAGCCGCGCGCCCCCCGCCTGTCAAGATGGCGGAGGCAGAATATCACAATTTTCTCTCCTATCCCAGCCATAAGTTCCAAATTACGGTTGACAGAAAGGCGGGTTTTTTATATAATATCGTATACAATCGAAAGGTCAGGTTATGCCGGGTGTAGCAAACCTGCCGTACTCCACTTCCGGGCGGGAGTGGGTTTGACTTCAGATGCGTGGAGAGCATCTTGAGGCGTTTTTGTGCGCTTCAAGATGCTCTTTTTTGTAAAACGGGAGGACAGGCGTATGGGTGTGACCAGGATGGGCAAGACCACCATTTTCCTGGCTGATGACGATGAGGGCGTCCGCCGTACCTTGCGCACTTTTTTTGAGGGGCTCCCCGGATATCGGGTGGTGGGCGAGGCCTGTGACGGGATGGAGGCGGTGGAGGGCTGCCGGGCGTCGGCCCCTGACGTGGCGCTGCTGGACATCCAGATGCCGCTGCTGGACGGCGTGAGCGTGGCCAGACAGGTTCTGGCGGACCGGGCCGCCAAATGTGTCATTATCCTGACGGCGTTCAGCGACCGGGAGCACATCGAGCGCGTACAGGCGTGCGGGGCGGCGGGGTACCTCACCAAGCCTTTTGAGGCGGAGAAGATTCTGCCTACCATCGAGCTGTGTATTGCGCGCAGCAAGGAGTACTACCTGCTGAACAAGGAGTATCAGCACCTGAGCCGGCGCTGTCAGAACCGGGAGCCCATCGATCAGGCCAAGCTCCTGCTGATGGAGACCAGGGGGATGCGCGAGGACGAGGCCTACCAGTACATTCGGGAGCTCAGCCGCCGCAAGGGCATGTCTATGGCCCGGGTCGCCAGCTATTTGCTGGCCCAGCAGGAGGAGCGGCATGATTAGCGCCACGCGGATGCTCTGTCAGAAATACACGGATCTCACGGACGCGGAGATCTCCTACCTGGAATCCTATGGCGCCCTGCTCCCCGCCCTGGCCAACGCCGAGCAGGCGGATGTCTTCATCGACTGCCGGACCGTCAGCGGGCGCTCTGCCATCGTGGTCTGTGAGGCGAAGCCCCAAACCGTCCCCTCCAACTACCGCAGCTCCATCCTGGGTATGCTGATCCACTGGCGGGACGAGCCGGCGGTGGACCGCTCCTTCCGTCTGGCGGTTCCCACCTCCGGGGTGCGGGCGGTCTCCATGCCGGAGGACCGCCGGATCGTCCAGTCGGTGGAACCCCTCTTTTATGAGGGGCGGCTGATCGGCGTCCTCATCTATGAGCGGCCCGCTCTGGCCGCCGAGGAGCCGCCGCCTGCTGGGGAGCGGGAGGCGGAGCAGGCGTCCGGGGCTCTGGACTGGGCTGCGGTATCCCCCTGTCTGGACGACGCCGTTCTTTTCCTGGATGAGGAGGACCGGGTCTGCGGCTTCAACCCGGCGGCCACAGCCCTCTACCGCCGGATGGGTTACATCGGCACTCTGGCCGGGATGCCCGTCAACAACATTCAGCCCGCCGCCCTCAGCGAGTGCGACCAGGACGGGCACGAGACGGCCCTGGCCAACCGGGTACTCCAGTACCAGCGCCTCCCTCTCTCCTCCGGGCAGGCCCGGGCGGCGCTCATCATCCACGACCTCACTCGCCAGCGGCAGCTGGAGGAGGAGCTGGCCCTGCAGCGGACGGCACTTCAGGAGCTGCGGCACCGCATGAAAAACAACCTTCAGATGCTCGCCAACCTCACCCGGAGCCGGGGTTGTGATCCGGCCGAGTCCCCGCCGGTGCAGACCGCCCTTCTGGATACGGCCAACCGGCTGCTCTCCCTGGCCGCCACGCTGGACGGCATCGTACAGGTCTCCCGGGAGAAGGTCTCCCTCCTTCAGATTCTGGAGCAGATCCGCCGGTACATGCTCCAGACCCTCCTGCCCTCCGCCCGCCGTGTCACCATCCACGTGGGCGGCTAGGACGTCATTGTGTCCGCGGACTGCGCCTCCTCGGTGGCCCTGGTGGTCAACGAGCTGGTGCAGAACGCCCTGAAATACGCCTTTCCCTCCGGCCAGGCGGGAAGGATCGGCATCGAGCTCCACAGCGGGCGCCCCCTCTGCCAGCTCACCGTCTGGGACAACGGCGTGGGCTTCCAGGCGGACCGCCCTCGCCCCGGAGGCGCCGGTCTGGAGCTGGCCTCCACGATCGTGCGGGAGAAGCTCACCGGCGAGTGGAGCGTGGAGAGCGGTCCCGGCGGGACGCGGATCTCCTTCGACTTTCTGGAGCAGTAAAACCAAATCGTGCGCCGACCTGAGGCTATGGCGGCGCGTACAAGAGCACGGGCGATGCAGCCCAGGGACAGCGCAGGCGCTGCCCCTGGGCTGTTTTGCATAAACAGCCAAATTTGACAAGCTTGAAACGGGCGCCGAGGGGGCGTCCGGCGCAAAGGAGAGGTGCAGCAGAATGAAATTGAAAACCACACTGAACGGCCAGACCTTCGCCTTCCGCGACATCAGGGATGTCCTGGCCAAGGCCAACGAGCCCAAGGCCGCCGACCGGCTTCAGGGCGTGGCCGCCGAAACCGTGACGGAGCGGGTGGCGGCCAAGATCGTCCTGTCCGAGCTGACGGTGGGCGAGCTGACCGAGAACCCCACCGTCCCCTATGAAAAGGACGAGGTGACCCGGGTCAATCTCGACGGACTCAACCAGCCCACCTACCAGCGCTTCAAGGGCATGACCATCGGCGAGCTGCGGGAGTGGATTCTGGACCACAAAACTACGGGGGACGACCTGGTACGCAGCTGCCGGGCCTTCACCGGCGAGGTAGCGGCGGCCGTGGCCAAGCTCATGTCCGCCATGGATCTGGTCTACGGCGCCAGCAAAATTCACCACATCACCCGCTGCAACACCACCATCGGCCAGCCGGGCGTGCTGGCCTTCCGCAACCAGCCCAACAGCCCCACCGACGACCCCGAGGAGATCCTGATCCAGATGATGGAGGGCGTCTCCTACGGCTGCGGCGACGCCTGCATGGGCATCAACCCTGTGGAAAACAATGTGGAGAGCACCCGGCGTATCGCGGATGCGGTCTACAGCTTTATCTGCCGCAACGACATCCCCACCCAACTGGTGGTTCTCTCCCACATGACCACCCAGATGGATGCCATTCGGAAGGGCGCGCCTTTGAGCATGATTTTCCAGTCCATCGCCGGCACAGAGGCCGCCAACAACGACTTCGGCGTGAGCCGCCAGCTCTGTACGGAGGCCTATGAACTGGCCTGCCAGCACGCCCTGAGCACCGGCCCCAACCTGCTCTATTTTGAGACCGGCCAGGGCTCCGAGGTGTCCATCGGCGCCGACTGCGGGGTGGACGAGATGACCCTGGAGGCCCGTACCTACGGCTTTGGCCGCTTTTTCCGCCCCTTCATGGTGAACAACGTGTCCGGCTTCATCGGGCCGGAAACCCTCTACGACGGCAAGGAGATGATCCGGGCCAGCCTGGAGGATCACTTCATGGGCAAGCTGATGGGCCTGCCCATGGGCATGGCCCCCTGCTACACCAACCACACCTCCATTACCCAGGACGAGCAGGAGATGGCCACCATGCTGCTCAACGCCGCGGGGGCCAACTACTACATCGGGGTGTCGGTCAACGACGATATCATGCTCTCCTACCAGGACACCAGCTACCACGACAACGCTACCCTGCGGGAGCTCTCCGGCCGTCTGCCCGCGCCGGAGTTCCACCAGTGGATGATGAAGCGGGGCCTGATTGACGAAAAGGGTGTCCTGACCGAGCTGGCCGGCGACGCCTCCATTTTCCTACAGTGAGAGGGAGGGAACTGACATGAATGAAACCCAACTGAGAGAGCTCATCCTGAAAGCCATCTCCGAGGTAGTGGGCGATACCGCCGGTGTGCAGTCCGCCGCTCCCGTCCCCCCGGCCTCCGGCGCGGTGGAAAGCGGAGAGGTCCGCGACCTGTCCGCCGTAGATTTCCACCAGATTATCGACGTGCCCACCCCCGCCAACCCGGAGGAGTTCCGCCGCATGCGCTCCAAAACGGTGGCCCGCATCGGCGTGTGGCGAGCCGGGCCCCGTTGCCGCACCAACACCTACCTGCGGTTCCGGGCGGATCACGCGGCCGCCATGGACGCCGTGTTTACCGACGTGCCGGAGCGTCTGCTGGAAGAGATGGGCCTGTTCACCGTGCAGACCCTCTGTGAGACCAAGGACATGTACCTCACCCGGCCGGATCTGGGCCGCCGCTTCTCTCAGGAGACTCTGGCCGAGCTCCAGCAGCGCTGCAAGCGCAATCCCGACGTGCAGCTCGTGGTGTCCGACGGCCTGTCCAGCACCTCAGTGTCCGCCAACCTCCGGGACATCCTGCCCGCCATCCTTCAAGGGCTGAGCAGCACGGGGGTCAGTGTGGGCACCCCCTTCTTCATCAAGTACGGCCCTGTGGGAGCCATGGATGCCGTCACCGAGGCCCTGGGCTCCAAGGTCACCGTGATCCTCCTGGGCGAGCGCCCCGGCCTGGCTACCGGCGAGTCCATGAGCGCCTACATGACCTACGGCGGCTATGTGGGCATCCCTGAGGCCAGCCGCACCGTAGTCTCCAACATCCACCGCGGCGGCACCAACCCTGCCGAGGCGGGCGCGTTCATTGCCGAGCTGTGCGGGCGCATGCTGAAGGAGAAGGCCTCCGGCCTGGCTCTCAAACTGTAAACGCGGCCCGGCCGGAATCTGCGGCTCCTCTTCCGGCGGGCTCGGCATCGCACTGGGGGGCTCTCCAGCCAATTCCTAAACATGGGAATTGACCCTGCTGCGATTCACCTTTTGTCTCTCAGCATGCCATTTCTGCCCCAAAGGACTCCTTCAATCCGAATATTCTGAATATTTTCTACGCTTATCTGTAATGCTGTTCAGGTACAGGCCATCCGCTCACCTTTCGCACACTCCCTGCACGAAGTAAAGACTCCATCACCCGCAGCTTCCACAGCCCTCCCCCCGTTACAGGTCGTCCTAAGGGACATATATGGAACAAAAGCTCCGCCGTTTCCACAGGAAACCGGCGGAGCTTTTGTTTTGCAGCTTCTGCCGTGGGAAGGGGCAGGTGCATCACTGTGCACCGCTCCTCTATCACACAGTGAATCTGTATTCGGCAAATGGAACCGTTCTATCCATCTGCGGGCAGCCCCTGCCATCGGAGCCTCTCAACCAGAGAAATCTGTCCCTTTACAAGGGCGGATTTCACTTCAGGCCCAAAATAGCACGAGCCTCCTCCGGGGTAGCCAGTACCCTGCCGAACTCGGCGGCCACCCGCTTCACCCGGCCGATAAACTGCTGGCTGCCCTGGGCCAATGCTCATGGTTAATAAAGAAGCACAACAAAACAGGACAAGGACAGCCAGCCCCACCGCTATTCCGTACAGCAAACGCAGCCATAAAAATTTGGAGCAGTAACAAAAAATGTTATTGCTCCAAATTTTGTACAGTTTTGTGATCGTGTTGTAACTTTACTGTGAACTCTATTGATAAATCATAATCATTGTTATATAATAAGCGTAATATAACAATGATTACAGAATGAGAGGAACGCTATGCCACCAAAAGCTAAAATATCAAAAGAAATGATTGTCAATGCCGCATTGGAAATTGCTCGGCTGACAGGTGCAGAAAACATCAATGCTCGTACAGTATCTCAAAAATTAAATTGCTCTACCCAACCAATCATGTACCACTTCAAAACGATAGAGGATTTGAAGAAGGCTACCTATCAGAAAGCGGATGAATATCACACCACATATCTCAGCCGCATCGAGGGAGATAACCCTATGTTGGGAATCGGAATGGCTTATATTCGCTTTGCGGCAGACGAGCCTTTGCTGTTTCGCTTCTTGTTTCAATCCAACAGCTTTTCAGGAAAAAGCATTGTGGAACTGATCAATGATGAAGCACTTGAACCAATACTGACTATTTTTTCGCAGGGCATCCAGATAGATATGATTAAAACGAAGGAGATTTTCCGGATTCTGTTTTTGTTCGTCCATGGTTATGCCAGTATGTTAGCGAATAACACGATTTCATTCGATGAAAAAAGTATTGCAAACGACTTGGAATTAGTCTTGGACGGAGCAATTTGTATGAAGCAGGAGGGAGCAAAATGAAGCATCTGTATAAAAAAAGTGAGTTGACATTTTCTTTGGTTTTAGTTGGCTTGTATGTAGCGCTTTTCAGTATCGCAGACAACCTGTCTCGTTCTATTGGAATAGAAAAAATACTGACAGCGCCATTATCTGTTTTATTTGTTGCGGTTCTGTATGTATGGATTCATAAGAACGGGTTGCTCAAAAAATATGGGCTGTGTGCGTTTGACGGCAAGGCAAAAGACTATTTCTATTTTATACCGTTGTTCGTAATCGGAAGCTGTAATCTTTGGAACGGTGTCCAGCTAAACTGTTCGCCGATGGAAACGGCTTTATATGTATTGAGTATGCTTTGCGTTGGCTTTATCGAAGAGCTGATATTCAGAGGTTTCCTGTTCAAAGCTATGGCAAAAGACGGAATCAAATCTGCAATTATTGTATCAAGTATAACATTTGGATTGGGTCACATCATCAATCTTGTTAATGGTGCAGAATTATTACCTACATTCCTGCAAATTATCTATGCAACGGCAATCGGTTTTCTTTTTACTATGCTGTTTCATAAGGGGAAATGTTTGTGGCCTTGTATTATCACACACAGCGTAGTAAATTCGCTAAGTGTCATCGGCGTGGAAAGCACCACAACAGAAAAAATCATTTCTGCGGTGATATTGACAGCCGTTTCTTTGGGGTACACTGCACTGATCTATAAAAATAAAAAACATTGCAAAACATAATACATATGAGTGCCGGACGGGAACGGCAAAAAATTTTACACTTCTATTGCTTCTTTATCTAACACAACCAAATACCCCCTTATTGTAATAGACATTGTCCTCCAGACCGACCCGGATATTACCGCCCATCGCCAAGGCGGCCAGGGTAATCTCATTTGCACCCCGGCCGATTCCAAAGGTACTCCAGGTACAGTTCTCAGGCAGGTGGTTGACCAGGTAAACCAAGCTCTCCGTGGTGGCCTCCATGCCGCCCGGCGCGCCGAGGCAGAGCTGGAAATGGGCCGGTGCATCGAGGACGCCCGTTTTCAAATAGTGCTTTGCGGTGTTGAGCATGCCCATGTCGAAGACCTCAATCTCCGGCTTGACTCCGGCGGCGCGCATCTCCTGGCCGCACAGTTCCAGGAACTTGGGTTCGTTCATAAATACCACACTGTGAAGCCAGTTCATCGTACCCGCGTCAAAAGACGCCATCTCGGGTCTGAGCTCCCGGAAGGGACGGATACGCTCCTCCCAGGAGAACCCCTGTCCTCCGGAGGAGGTCAGGTTGAGCAGCACCGGGCAGCCAGTGGCGCGGATCAGGCCCACCGCCTCTTCAAATTTGTCAAAGCGCATGCTTCCCGCGTCGTTGTCGTCCCTGACATGTATATGTACCATGGCGGCCCCTGCCTCGTAGCAGCGCAGCGCTGCCTCGGCAATCTCCTTTGGCTGAGTCGGAAGATAAGGGTTATCCTGCTTGGTGGTGACCGCGCCGGTGAGGGCGGCGGTCACAATCACCTTATTGCTGTCATTCAAACGCCTGGTTGTGGTCATGCGGTTTCCCTCTTTCTAATCCAAGTTTTCAATTACCACTGCCGTCCCCATGACGCCGGCGCAGGGGGGCAAGCCGTACCGCAGCCCGCGGCTCCTGAGCTCATACAGCAGTGTAATCACAATTCGGGAACCGGTGGCGTCCACCGGGTGCCCCAGGGAGATTCCCCGCCGTTGACGTTCAGGCCATTAGAGCCGGCCCAGCGCGCGGGACACCTGAATCAGACCGCGGGTCAACGTCTCATTGGATGCTTTGACCTGCCCGGGACTCCAGAGCTGGAAGCCCTCTCCCGTTTTAAAGCCCAGTTTTCCCTCGTCCATGAGCTGTACCATCAGCTTGGAGGGCTCGGCGGAGCTCTCAATGTGGGGAAATAAGTACTTGTGAATGGAGTAGGTGAGGTCCAGCCCTCCGCGGTCGATCACCTCCATGGGGCCAGAGACCCCCAGGCGCATACCGAATCCGTACTTGATGGCGTCGTCCACATCCCCGGCTTCGGCGATCCCATTTTCCACGATAGAGATCGCTTCGCGGAAAAGCGCGTGCTGCATCCGGTTGGCCAGGAAGCCCGGTACATCCTTTTTGACGAGGACGGGCTTTTTGCCCGCCTCCTCCATTAGCTGAAATACGGCGGCCACCGTCTCCTCGGAGACATATTTGGTACGGATCACCTCCACCAATGGCACGAGGTAGGCGGGATTCCAGAAATGGGTACCGATGATGCGCTCCTTATGGACGGCCTTCCCGGCAATCTCCGTCACGCTGATGGCGGACGTATTGGTGGTCAGGACCGTCGAGAGGGGGCAGAGGGCGTCCAGCTTCTGAAAGTAGTCCTGTTTGACTGCCAGATCCTCCACAATGCACTCAATGACAACATCGGCAAACGCCGCAGCCTCCTCAAGAGACTCGGTCCAACTGACCCGGTCCAGGATGGCGGGGATCGCCCCGCCATCCTGCACTCCTTCCTCCCGGAGGATATTTAGATTGGCCTCCATGGTCTCTCTGGGCCGGGCGCGCACCTTATCGTCATACACATAGATGAGTTTTACCTCATGGCCAGCCTGAGCAAACATCTGTGCAATGCCGATTCCCATGGTGCCGGCACCCAGAAGCGCAATTTTCTTCTTGTCTGCCATCATGGTCTCCAATTACCTTTCTGTTCGGCTGCGGATCAATATACGCCGTATTTATACACCCGGTCGGGAACATCCTTATTGATATGGTCCTCGTCGGTGATGGCCACGGCGCGGACGATGGTGCCGTCGCCCATATACCAGCGCAGCGGGAAGGCACAGAACATGAAGCGCTGTCCCTTCACCTTCTCGATGTCGCCGCCCAGGTTCTCAATACCCATGACGTTGTTGCCCAGCAGGATGGTATGCACCGGCTCCCACTCGGGGTAGTCCTCGATGGGCTCATGACCAAACTCCTTCTTGTATTCGTCCACGATGCAGGGGACGTAGGGGCCGGGGCCGTGCTGGGCCGCGTAGGTATAGAGGATGTGGTCCAGGGCCTGCAGATCGAAGCCCACGCCCTTGACCTTGTGGTCCACCAGCCAGTGGGCGCCCTCGATGGACATGCCGGGGGAGTACATGAAGTAGTCGTCGTTCTCGCCCCAGCGCTGGTTCATGCCGGTGCAGATGAGGACCCAGTCGCCCTCCTGGATGCCGCCCTCCACCTTGGCGGCGGCCTTCTCGATGTCCTCAACGGTGATTAGCTCCCAGTGCTTTTTGGGGATATCCAGGCAGACCGCAGGGCCATAGTAGTTCTCCAGAGGCAGCTCGTGGGTGTAAGGAGACTCGGGAATCACGTGGGAGGGGGAGTCGGCGTGGGTGGAGTTGTGCATGTGGAAGTCGTTGAAGGTCTGAAGCAGACGATAGTGCATGGGCATGTGCTGCACACGGTCGATGTGGAAGTCGCCGTTGGAGGGCCACAGGGGATTGCCGCGGCCGAAGGGATGGGACAGGTCGACAAGAATGGTCTTACTCATGATAATAACTCCTTTCAAAATAGCAGAAATGAGGATGGAGCCTGATCAGGTAAACATAGCGTTGGGGATAGTGGTTAGGTTCTGTTTCCCGGTCAGTTTCTCCATCGGTTCGTCATAAACGAGCCGAACCGCGGCCCGTTGTCGTACGGATAAGTTATTTTTCGGCCCAGTGTATAAAAATATCCAGAAATATTCCTCACTTAATGAGATTTAGAGTTTCTATTTAATAAATGTCTCTATATGAAATAACAAAATAGAAAGCTGAGAACAGCAAAAATATTTAGAATTTTTATTTCTCCTTTTACAGCGGAATATATCAAGTTATATAGATTGGTTCCTTAATCTCACTGAGCTATAATTTGCGACAAGAAAACTCTTCTTTGTATATATTAGGACATAAACTGCTAAAATATTCATGTTTAAACTTCTTCCACATAATAAAGGGGGAATGTAAAATTACATCCCCCCTTTTTGATATGCCTGGCTCCTTATTGCACAGGTGGCAGACATCCAGTATGAATTTTTGACATGCTATAGCATCGAAAATATGATTGGCAGAAATGCAAAATATTAAATTTAGGACGCCGCCGGGACGGCAATGAACTAAAATTTTGCAATTTAAGGCAAAAAGAAAAACCCTGGAACCATTGGCTTAACAGTGATAAGGAACTAAATCACTTATCAACTGTTAGCTGACGGTTT
>ENA-OWPM01000661-OWPM01000661.1-human-gut-metagenome-genome-assembly--contig:-NODE-661-length-37184-cov-6.557704_pt1 | contig 37184 bp, 34 predicted proteins | sample MGYA00248267_ERZ651852 | MGnify/ENA primary metagenome ERZ651852 (study PRJEB26924, sample SAMEA4378228) | human gut metagenome | biome: human gut; feature: human-associated habitat; material: faeces...
ACTCCCTTTATTATAAATTAAAATAAGTGCAGATGTTAAATCATATATTTATGATTTGTATCTACACTTATAGAGTACCAAATTCTAATGGCAGAGGCTGCGCCCAAAAATGTTTGCTCCAAAAAGCAAGTTTTTGGACAAACAATTTTGGAACATCCTCTATCTAAGAATTTAATACTTCCAATTTTTAATACAATACTACGCCTATTCATATATTGAATTTCTTTGTTTTTTCTAAAATCATAGATATTTAATTTTTCTTGCTATAATTTATGTTTATGGAATATTCTATATCTAAAATGTAATTCCATAAATTGTATTAATTTATGGAACTACTTAGAAAAGCCTCGTATATTCCAATAAATAAGAAAAGATCTGAATTGCAGTATATCTACTCTTTGGCATATAATGCTTGGCGAGGCATGAGCCTAGCAGTATAGTCCATCTTCATCTACTGATGAAGATGTTTCTTTAAAATGCCTATGAGTAGATATTTCCTTAAACAGAGAAAATATATGAATAATTATATATTTATCTCCATAAAACCCTCATAAAATAAGCAAATTTTTAAGAATCTATATTCATATATTTATAAAATTATACCTTTTAAAAAATGATAAAATATTAACTTCTTAAATCTTTAAACATGCATAAATAAATATTCCGTAATTTAAAAATTCATTTATTTACAAAAATAATAATGCGGTGCTAATAATTTAGCTTTATTTCACTATAAACTCTGTACGTGCCTTATTTATGCTATGTAATATATACTCAATTACTTTATGTTTAATGGGTTTTAAGAAAAATATACATGGGTTATAATATATAATGAACAGCATAAAAATATGGAGGGTCTTAAGATGGATGAATTAAAAGATATAAGGTGGAAGCAGAGATTCGAAAATTTTAATAAAGTATATACTCTTTTGGAGAAATATTCCAAGGAGGAAAATCTATCAGAACTAGAGCAAGCAGGAATAATACAATTTTTTGAAATGACATTTGAACTTGCATGGAAAGTGTTAAAAGATTATTTAGAGAAAGATGGATTTATAGTAAAAAGTCCGAGAGAAGCAATAAAACAGGCATTTCAAAATGATTTAATAAATGATGGCCATATATGGATAGAAGCATTAGCTAATAGGAATTTAACTACTCATACTTATGATTCAGAGCTAGCAAATAAAATAGTTCAGGAAATAGTTAATAGATATTTTCCAGAAATAAAAATAATGCATGATAAATTAGAAAAGGAATTATAGAATAATGTGCGGTTTAACTAATAAAGATTTGTGTTATATTCTAGATGGAATAAAAAAGCATACTGAAATAGATAAAGCTATAATTTTTGGAAGCAGAGCTCTTGGTAATTTTAAGAAAGGATCAGATATAGATTTGACTATATGTGGAGCAGAAATAACTAAAGATATTTTAAATGAGTTATATGACTATTTAAATGAAGTATGTCCATTGCCATATTTTTTTGATCTGTTACATTATGAAAGCATAACAAATGATAATTTAAAGAAGCATATTGATGAATATGGAAAATTAATATATAAAAAATAATGAGCTTTTGAAAATTCAGTAGCTCATTATTTTTTATGCGCTGATTAATGTAAAAACTTAATAAGTATCCTAAAAATATACATTTATATACTTCTAATTAAATAAGCTTTGACTATTAATTTAGAAAATTTATCTTAAACATTTTTCAAGAACACTTTTAGTGTTAATCCCAAATTTAATTTTTATCTATATCCTTACCTATATAAAATTTCTTATATTCTGATGGGGAGATACCAAATTTATGTTTAAATTCTCGTGAAAAGCTTAATGGATCTTTATAGCCTACAGAAGTAGCTATTACATTAAACGGAAGATCCTCATTGTCTATTAAATCTCTTGCACAATAAAGTCTATACCTTATAAGATATTGCTGTGGTGATTCACCTAAACGAGCTTTAAATAATCGGTATAGATGTGATCTATTGATGTGCAATTGTGTTGCTATTTTATCAATACTAAGTTCACTATCATAGTAATTATTATTTATTATGAATATGGCAGATTCAAGAATATCTTTGTTATCTGCATGTGAGTTAGTTTTTTTAGAGCAAGGATAGTATTTAGAAAAAGTATATAAAAAATTATACAATTCTGCTGTTGCTTTTAAATTATTAATAGAATAGGATTTATAATTAATTATAATATTTTCTGCTAATTTATGTATTTCATCACCTAGTTGAAAATTAAAAATTGGATTATCCTCATTAATTGATATATTTTGAAAATAATTATCTACTTGATTACCTACGAAACCAATCCATAGGTATGTCCAAGGCTTGCTTTGAGATGCCTCAAAACGTATAAGAGTATTGGGTATAATTAAAAAGCCTTCTTTTGAACTTAAATGATAAAAATTGTTACCAAGTTGATAAGTGCCTTCTCCGTCTAATATAAAGTAAAACATATATCCACGTCTAACAGTTGGACCATAAGCATGTCCAGGTAAGCACTGTTCTATTCCACATGTATAGCAGCTCAGATCTCTTGTTAATTGGCCAGATAGATTAGAATATTTAAAATTTTCCATGATTTATACCTCCAAGATGCAACATTATGCTATGAACTAGCAACATGAAATCGTATTCTAATATATTATAAACCATTATAATAATAATTGAAAAGAGCAAGTAGTACAATTTAATAACACTCTCGAGAGAAAAAAACTATTTTATTTAATTATTTAGGAAGGGACGTTTTTATTATGGAAAAATTTAATAAAATATTAGAAAAATTTATTATGCCATTATCAATTGCTATATCGAATAATAAATATTTAATTGCTTTAAGAGACGCATTTATGTTGGCATTTCCAATTACTATGTTTGCATCTATAATTGTAATTATTCAAAATATACCTTCTGCTTTGGGATTTGATAAATATCTACCAGAAGCATATACAAACTTTATGAATAATTTTATAGGTTCAGTACCTAATGCAACAATGAATATTATGGCTATATTTGTTGTTTTTGGAATTGCATATTATTTAGCAAAAGAAACTAGTAATCAGCCAATTTTTGCAGGTGCAGTATCACTTTCATCATTTATACTTTTAATACCATTTTATACAACAGAAGATGGAGGTACATATATACCTATTAGTAAGCTTGGTGCTCAAGGAATGTTTGTTGCTATTGCAATAGGTATTATTGTAGGGAAACTTTATTCTAAACTTGAAGGAGGCAAAATTAAAATAAAAATGCCTGAGCAAGTTCCTCCTGGAATAGCAAAATCATTTGAAGCAATTATTCCTGCTTGTATTGTATTATTTATATTTACAATTATAAGATTTATTTTAACTTTAACACCATATGGCAATGTTTTTGATTTAGTTTATAAAGGTTTCCAAGCTCCATTGGAAAACTTAGGTGGAAGCTTACCATCAACTTTAATTGCTATTTTTATGGCACAAACTTTTTGGTGGTTTGGTGTACACGGACAAGTTCTTGTAAATTCAGTTATGGATCCAATCTGGAATTCTTTACAATTACAAAACTATGCTGCTTATACAGCTGGTGAGCCTATTCCACATATTATAAGCACACCATTTATGGGAGTATTCCCTATTATAGGTGGAAATGGTATGACACTTGGTGTAATTATATTAGCAATATTTATTGCTAGATCAGCTCGTTTAAAACAATTCTCAAGAATGGTTTTTCCGGCATCTATATTTAATATATCTGAACCTATTACATTTGGATTGCCTGTTGTTTTAAACCCAGTAATTATGATTCCTTGGATAATAGGACCAATGATAGCTGTAACTATTGATTATTACGTTATTAAGATGGGACTTGTACCAGCACCAATTGGAGTAGCAATTCCATGGCCTACTCCAATATTTATAGGTGGATGGTTAGCTACAAACTCAATTAGAGGTGGATTATTACAAATTTTCAATGTAGTTTTAGTTACATTAATATGGGTTCCTTTCTTAAGAGTATTGGATAATCAATTCTTGAAAGAAGAGCAGGCAGAACTTGATAAAAATGAAGAAAGTAAAGTTAAAGAAATGAAATAGTAATATTTTAAATATAATATGGTGGTGAGATAGTCTATGAAATATAAGAAAGAGGTAAATGTTCCAATTGAGAAATTTTTTGAAAAAATTATAGAAGTGCAGAAAGAATATTTTTCTAATATTGATTCTAGTATTAAAAAAATTGAAGCAGGTACATGTGTAAATACTAAGTTGAAGACAAAACTAAATACTGTTGTCCCTGCTAAATTGGAAGTTCTCAAGATTAATTATCCTTATGAGTATGAGCAACGTACTTTATATGGAGATAATGATATGATTCATCAAGCTTTTTCATTAAAAAGTGTAGACGAATCTCACACTATAGTAACTTATTCAGAAGATAGTACTTTTAATGATAAAACAGCTACATATAGCTATACAGTAACTTCACTTTTCTATAAGTATATTTTTAATAGACAAGTGAAAAAAAGAATAGATTATATTGTAGGTAAAATTTAATTTAGACATTTGGAGGGTTAAGCAACATGATTATTATAGATAAAGAGAAAAAGTTCTTTCATTTAAGAACTAAAAAAATGAGTTATGTTTTTAGAATTTTAAAAAATGGAAGTCTTGGACATTTATATTATGGAGAGCCTTTAGCAGAAAATGAAGATTTTGATTATTTTGTTAACGATGATAATAAAGCTGCTGGAACAATTAAGTATTATCAAAATGATAGTAAATTCTCATTAGGGGCACAAACTTCTGAATTTAACATTAATGGAACTAGTGACTTTCGTCAGCCAGCTATAGAATTAAGAATTTCTAATCAACTATGTTATGGTGAATTTGCATATGTTGAACATGAAATTATTTGTGGAAAAGAAAGAACACCAGAATTTCCATGTGTATATGGTGATGAATATGAAACACTTACAGTAACACTATATGATGAAAATCTAAAATTATATTTAAAATTAAATTACAGCATAACTGAGGAATCATCAGCAGTAGTTCGTAGCAGTAGTTTAGTTAACAATAGCCAAGAGACATATACTATTTCTAAATTTATGAGTGGTACATTAGATATTCCTGATGCTGATCTTGATTTTATTTCCTTATCAGGGGCTTGGCTTAGAGAAAGACATTTAATTAAAAGACCATTAAGAATGGGAAGTCAGTTAATTGAAAGTACTCGTGGCGCTAGTTCTCATCAACATAATCCATTTGTAATGTTGGCTGACAAAGATGCTAATGAATTTGCAGGAACAGTATATGCTACATCATTAGTATATAGTGGTAGTTTCTTAGCTCAAACTGAAGTTGACGAATGGAATGTTTCAAGAACACTTATTGGAATTAATCCTATGAATTTTGCATGGCAATTAGAACCTAACACTGAATTTAAGACACCAGAATGTATTTTTGCTGTAACTAAAGAAGGATTTAATGGTATAAGTCGAACATTCCACAATTTAATAAATAATAATGTTGTTGCAAAAAGATGGAAAAACTCTAAACGTCCAATTGTAGTAAATAGCTGGGAAGCAAGTTATTTTAAATTTAATGAAGATTCTCTACTTAAATTAGCTGATTTAACTAAAAAAATAGGAGCAGATACTTTAGTTGTAGATGATGGATGGTTTGGAGAACGTGATTCAACTCAAAAATCACTTGGAGATTGGTTTGAAGATAAACGTAAATTCCCTCATGGAATGGAATGGTTTGCTGAACAAATTCATAATAAAGGGCTTAAGTTAGGATTATGGTTTGAACCTGAAATGGTAGATCCTGATAGTGATTTATTCAGAGCACATCCTGAATGGGCAATTGGAAGAAGTGATCTAAGACGTTCTTTTGGAAGAGGACAGCTTGTTCTTGATATGGCAAATCCAGAAGTTGTTGACTACTTAATATCAAGTATTGATAAGATGATTGAACGTGCAAAATTAGATTATATAAAGTGGGATATGAATAGAAACATAACAGAAGCTTTTTCAAATTATCTAGATAGTGAACATCAAGGGGAATTGTTACATAGATATATGATGGGAGTATATAGATTAATGTCACATATATGTGAAAATCATCCTAATATAATTATAGAAAACTGCGCAGGTGGTGGCGGTAGATTTGACTTAGGAATGCTATATTACTCACCTCAAATTTGGACTAGTGATGATTCAGATGGAGTAGAGCGTTTAAAAATTCAATATGGAACATCTATGTGTTATCCTCTTAGCACAATGAGTAATCACGTAACTGCAGTTCCAAATCATCAAATTGATCGTGTAACTCCATTAGATTTTAGAAATAATGTATCTACATTTGGTGTTTTAGGATATGAACTTGATTTAGCAAAATTATCTGAAGAAGAATTAAATGAAATTAAAGTTCAAACAGATGAATATAGAGAGAGACAAAAATTAATGCTTTCAGGAGAGTTCTGGAGATTAAGAAGTCCGTTTGATGGAAATGAAACTGCTTGGCAAGTAATCTCTGAAAATAGGGAAGAAATACTTGTAGGATGGTACAAAGTTTTGGCTAAGCCTAATCAACGTAATCAAAGCTATTTGAAATTAGTTGGATTAGAAAATGAAGCTTATTATAAAGTAAATGATGATGATACTATATATTCTGGTTCTGCATTAATGAATATAGGTATACGTCTACCTTATGATTTTAATGGAGCAAATCAACAAACAGCTGAAATATCTGGCGATTTTCAAAGTAAGCTATTTACATTAAAAAAAGTAAATCTATAATAAATATATAAATCATAAATCTATATAATTTAATTAAAATACTCGTTCTAATTTTAATATTGGAATGAGTATTTTTTATATATAAGTTCTAATAAATTTTCTACATTCAACATATACATCATGACTAGCTTCAGTAGGGATTCAAATGAAAAGTCATAATTAGAACATATATATATTGCAATAATAAACTTACATTTAGGATATTTAGAGTTTAAGTAAATATAAGGATATATAATGTAGAAAACTAATTTTAATATATAAACAAGTTAGTAAGTCACGACCTTTAGTAATTAATACTGTTAACATATCACAGTATTCAAACTACATTTATTAGTAAATTTAATTCTAGAATTTTTTATACTTACTTAGAAATAAAAAATTGCCTCCCTAAAGGGGAGGCCTATGAGTGCTGTAAACAGTCACTTTATTTGAGAAATTAGAAAAAATGAAAAAAATCTAATTTCAATACATATGGTATTATGGGGTACATTAATATTGTTACCATATATAACTAATAATATTCATATTATTAAATTAATTCCTATTTTTCTTTCAGTATTTTCATGAAATTGTTTGATTGTATTTTATAAAATTAATTTAATATGTATTTTTTCTTTTAGCAGAGTTTTTTTCATTAATAAAAGACTCTTCAGTATCTAACATACTTTCTGTATAATCAAACTCCTGATTAGCAATGTTATTAACAACAATCGAATCTACAGCAGGATTGGGCATGTTAATAGGAAAGTCAACTCCAGTTGCACTTTCAACTTCGCTTTCTGTTGGATGATAGTTAGTTCTTTGCTTTGGTAAATAACTAGAATCTTTTTTATTCATAATATTCTCATTAGATATTAATAAAATATCTAATTTAGCCTCCTTAATATTTTAGATTAACATCTAAAATAATCATACTAATAATTATTTTAGATGCTTAAGATAAAATTCTTATATTCTTAGTATTTCAGTTATAATAAAAAAAATGTATTATTTATGTGGTAAAATATACCTCAAAAATTGTCACAAAAGTTATACCAATATGACCAAATTTTATTGTATAATATAATAAATCTAAAAAATTTAGGTTATAACTAATGAAAAATATACAATTGGAGGTATAATTATGCAAAAAAATGCAAAACGTATAATTTCAGCAACCCTTGCAATTAATGCATTATCAGCAATAATTCCTGCAAGTAGTTCAAATTTAATGATGACAGAGGTACAAGCAGCATCAGAATATGGAATAACTAATCTAAAGTTATGCAAAACGTCAGGCTCAAAGACTATAACTTTATATGAAGATTCTGATTATGATGATTCAGTAAAATTTAAAAAGAGCAAAACAAAATATTATGCAAAGACAGATTCAAGTTCAGTTAATGTAAGAGTAACTGAAGAAGATGGATATGAAACAAAAATATTTAAAACTTCAAGTTCAAGTGCAGATGCATTTGATCCAGAAGAAAAAATAAGCATTAAATCTGGGACAACTACTTTATATGTAAGAACTTATAAAGATGGTGAATTTGATGAAGATAATGTTAAAGATAATGTAGTAAAAGAATACAAGGTATATGTTAAAAAGGTTTCATCATTAGATGAGGATGACGACGATGATGATTATGATGATATATATTTAGATGATTTAACATTGACATGTAAGGATGATGATATAGATTTTGATTTTGAAGAAGATAAATCTACATATGATATAGAAGTAAAAAATAGCGTAACATATGTTAAGGTATGTGCAGAACCAGAAGATGAAGATTATTCAGTTAGAATTAACGGATCAACAGTTGATGAGGATGATGACTGGGAAAAGAAAGTAAATCTTGAAGAAGGAAAGAATACAATAACTGTTAAAATAAAATATGATGGTGATGAAAGAGTATATACTTTAAATATTACAAGAAAAGCAAGCTCATCATCAAGCAATACAGATAATGATAATTCAAACAATACAACTGATTCTAATAATGGAACAAGCACTGTAAAAGCAAATCAATGGGTGACAGTAAATGGAAAATGGCAATATAATGATGCATCAGGTAATCCAATAAAGAATACATGGTTTTATGATAGAGGATATGGACAAACTTACTATTTAGATGCTCAAGGCAACATGGTTACTGGATGGCTTTACAAGGATAGCCAATGGTATTATCTTGATAATAGTGGAGCTAAAAGAACTGGATGGCAATTAGTTGGTGGCGAATGGTACTATTTAGATTCAGCAGGAGTTATGAAGACAGGCTGGTTAAAAGATTTAGATGGTAAATGGTACTACCTAAAAGAAAGTGGAAAGATGGCACGTAATGAGACTATTAATGGATATAAGCTTGGTTCGAATGGGGCATGGATTAAATAGGAACGCATTTTCTAAACAGAAATGTGGGCTATATTGCTAGACTCATACTTCGTTAAGTGACTCTATGCCTGGCTAAAAATACTACTATTAATGGCTATAAATTAGGCTCTAATGGGGATTAGATAAGATATAAAATAACGCATATCGCATATAATTAAGTATTAAAAAACAGATAAGATTCTAAACTAGATAGAAGTTTAGAATCTTATCTGTTTTTTAATACTATCAACTGGTATGTATAATCTTTACTAAAATAATATTCAGATTAATTTTATATGGATCATTATATTACTAATAATATTTATTTACTATTAATGTAAATACTAATATCATTAATTTATACATTAATGAATTAGAATATTTATCTATGCCTTTATAAATTGGCAGATACAACATTAAAAATATAAATATAGCTATACATATAAATATAAATATAAATATTTAAAGTTAAAGTATTATAAATTTAAAGAGTTAATTATAAAATTAAAATAGTTATAAAAACATAATTAAATTTTATGATATATACAAAATATTTATTTATATGGTAAAGTATGAGATATAATATATAGTATATAAAATAATTTATTTTATAATTAATGGCAAATTAATACTAAATTAAGAAAATGTTAATAATTTTATTACATTTAAAAGATACAATAGAATTAATATAAAATTGGAGGAATTTTTATGAATAAGAATATAAAGAGGATAATAGCTTTAGTTATATCGCTAATTTCAGTTTGTAGTATAGGAAATGTTACAGGAGTAAAATTATTTGAAAAGGCAAATGCAATATCAAGTGTTGTTCATGTAGGAGAATTAAAAGATTTGTCAGTTAAAACTATAGAAGGTGAAGAACTAGATCTTTTAAGCAGTTTTGATGAAGATGATGTTGTAGAATATGATAGCCAAGATAAAGAATATAAAATTATTTTACCAAAAGACAGTGATGGAATAAGAGTAAGTGCTGCAGTAAAAAGTGATGAAGATAAAGATGATGATAATGGTGGAAAATATGTAGTAAAAGTTTTTACATCTGATAAGGGTGATGCTAAAGCATATGATGCAGGTGATGATTTAAGTATTGAAGATGATAGTACGACTATATATGTAAGAACATATAAATCAAAGAGTAAGTTTAATGATGTATATAATGATGAGAGAGTAACACAATGTGCTGAGTCTTATAAAATAACTGTTAAAAGAGAAGGAAGCATAAGCAAAGATGAAACAGAAGGCATAACAAATAGTAGTACAAGTATTGTATTACCTAAAATTAATGTAACAGATATAGCTAAGACTACTGAATTTAAAAATCAATGGGTACAAAAAGGTGATTATTGGTTACGCTATGATGAAGAAGGACAAGCACTTAGAAACACATGGTTTAAGGATTCTAATGGAAAATGGTATTACATGCAGACTAATGGATATATGACAACTGGATGGAGATTTATAGATGGAGATTGGTATTACTTCAATCAAAGTGGTGCAATGACTACAGGATGGGTTAAAACTGAAGATGGTACTTGGTATTATTTAAAGGAAAATGGAAAGATGGCGCGTAATGAGACTATCGATGGATATGAATTAAATAGCAAAGGCGAGTATATTAAATAATTATAAATAATTTAATAGAAATTATTTGAAACATATAGATTAATTATATGAATACATTATATTTTTAAATATGATTTATAAGATTCTACTATCATATAGAAAATTTATGATTAAAACATAAAGAAGGGAAAAGTGCCATGAATAGGAATGCAATTAAAATAATAGCGTTAACACTTACAATAAGTGCAACATCATCAGTGTTGCCATCAGCATTAAGTATAAGTACATCAGAGGTTATGGCATCAAGTCTTTTTACAGGGGTTGAGTCATTATATGTTTGCAAGGGAGAAAGTTCATCTTCATTAACTTTATATAAAGATTCTGAATTTAAATCTTCTACAAATATAAAAAGTAGTATAACTAAATATTATGCTCAACTTCCTGAAAATACGAGCAAGTTTAATATAGAGGTAGAAGAAGATGACGGATATACTGTTGAGATAACAGCAGATGGAAAAAGATATAATTCAAAAGATGGAATACCTATATCAAAGGGATCTTCAATAAATGCAAAAATAAAAGTATATGATGATGAAGATGATTCTTTAGTTAACACAATAACAATAAATGTTACAAGAGCTGGAGAAGGATCATCAGACAGTGATGACGATGATGAAGATAACTATGATGCTATATATTTAGATAAATTAAAGATAAAGAGTAATGACAAAGATATAGATTTTGATTTTGATAGTCACAAAGAAAAGTTTTCTGTAAATGTAGGTAATACAGTTGATAAAGTAACAATTGTTGCTGAGCCAAGCAATGATGACGATAAAGTAAAAATTAATGGAATAAGAGTTAACGAAGAAGATGATGATTATGAAAAAGATGTTAATTTAGGTATAGGAAATAATACTATAAAAATTACAGTAGAAAACAAAGATGATGAAAAGAGACAATATACAATAAATATAAAAAGGGAAGGAAATACATCAATATCAAATACTACATCGACTAGTGATAAATCAACAAATAATTCAATAGCAACAATAGTCGATGGAAAAACAATGGCTACAGGAATAGATATTGCTGATTCTTCATTCTATGATAAAGGAACAAATAATTTATCGTATGTTGGATATGTTAATAAAATTGTAGATGCAAAAAATAAGTGGGTTAAGACTGGAACTAATTGGCAGTACTTTGACAACAGTGGAAATCCTTTAAGAAATAAATGGTTTAAGGATTCTGATGGAAAGTGGTATTACTTCCAAACTAATGCTTATATGACAACTGGATGGAGATTCATTGATGGAAGCTGGTATTATTTTGATAAGACAGGATATATGTTATCAAATAAATGGGTAAAAGACACTGATGGAAAGTGGTATTACTTTACAGGCACTGGTGAAATGGCACGTAATGAAACTGTCAATGGATATAGAATTGGTTCGAAAGGGTATTGGATTGAGTAGAAACGCATTTCCTAAAGAGAAATGCGGGCTATATCGCTAAACTAATACTTCGTTAAGCGGCTATATGCCTGGCAAAAAGCACTACAATTGATAGATATATACTTAATACAAAAGGACAAATGATAGAATAATAATTTGAAATAAGAAAAGATTTAATGATTTAATTTTTAAAGGTTTCTTGGTTAACAATAATAGATTTAAACTAAGAAGCCTTTAATCTACATATATATTAAGGAGGTATTCGCTATGAAAAAATCATTTAAAATATTATTAGCAGCTTTAACTATAACTCAAACAGTATCATTCTGCGCTAATGCTGTTACATATAAATATTACAACTTATCTGAAATTGATGATGAGGTATATAATAGTGCTTTAAATAGGGAGCCAACGTATTCGTTTATCTATTCTGGAGATAAAGATGATATAAAAGAATCTTTAATTAAAGAAATACAAAATACATACTCAAAGGATGATTATTTAAACAAATCATGGAGTAGAATAAGATACAGTGCATCAAGCGATGATGGAAAGAATATAAAGGTTACAGTTAATACTGATTTTATGACAACAAAAGAAGAAGAAGATTATATTGATGCAGAGCTGCAAACAATTACTAATTCTATAATTAGAAATAATATGAGTGATTATGAGAAAGTTAAGGCTATCAATGATTATTTAGTAAATAGATATGAATATGATTATGATCTTTTAGACAGAGTTACAAAGGTAAATTCAGGTGCAGTAACAGATGAAAATTATATTGAGGAAGTGTACAATAGAATAAATGTATATTCAGCATTAAAAACATCAAAGACAGTATGTCAAGGCTACTCTATGACTGCCTATAAAATGATGAAATATGCTGGACTAGAATGTAGAATAATTGAAGGAACATTAAATGGTGGAGAACATGTTTGGAATAAAGTAAAAGTTAATGGGATTTGGTATTATCTAGATATAACAAATAATGATACTACTAAAAGTAATAAATATTTTTTAGTTTCTAAAGATTATTTACAATCACAAGGCTATATTTGGCAAGAAAAATTATAAAAAAGTACTAAAAGCATTTAAAAATATTGTATAATATGGTAGAAGGAATTTTTTAAGGATAATTTAAGAAAATCCAGATTTACAGTAATATTGTACAATGATAGAATTATAATTAAGATATTAAAAGGGAGGAAAGAAATAATGAATAGAAAGAATATTACTAAAATAGTTGCTGTTGCGTTAACAGTAAGCGCTTTTTCTGCAATAGCACCAACAACACTACCATTTAATCTTGGTACAAAAGCAGCATATGCTTCTTCTGATAATGAAGGTATCAAAGATATTAAATCTAGTAAGGGAACAATGTATAAAAAATCAGACTATTCTTCAAAGACAAGCTACAAGGATAGTATAGATAAATATTATATAAAGTTATCAGAAAGTACAAGCAAATTTAAAATAACTGCAACAGCAAAAAGTGACTATACAGTAGAAGTCGTTGATAAAGATGATGATGATGAAGATATCAATAAAGAGGATATTTCTATCAAAAAAGGAAAAACAAAAACTCTTTATGTAATAAGTAAAGATAAAGATGGAAAAGAACAATCTAAAGTTACTATAAAAGTAAAAAGAGCAGATGGTGATGATGACGATGATGACGATGACGATTATGATGATATTTATTTAGATGATTTATCTTTAGAATATGATGGTGATGATATAGATTTTGATTTTGATGAAGATAAGTCAAGCTTTGATATAAAAGTTAAAAACAAAGTAAGTTATGTTAAAGTAACTGCAGAGCCAGAAGATGATGATTATACAGTAAAAATAGATGGTACTACAGTAGATGATGATGATGATTGGCAAAGTAAGAAGATTTCATTAAAAGAAGGAAAAAATGAAATTGTTGTTAAAATAAAAAATGATGATGGAGATAAGAGGGACTATACATTAAATATTACTAGAGAATCAAGTTCTTCATCAAATTCAACAAATAATAATTCTTCAAATAATGGTACAACCAATAATAATGTAAAGACTGGATGGGTTCAATCAGGTGGAAAGTGGTATTATAATGATGCTAATGGTTCGCCTACAAAGAATACTTGGTTCTATGATAGAACTTATGGACAAACATATTATCTACAAGCAGATGGTTCTATGGCAACAGGATGGTTATTCAATAACTCTAAATGGTACTACTTAGGTACAAATGGAGCTAAAACTACAGGATGGCAAAATGTTGGTGGAACTTGGTACTATTTAGATAGTACTGGTGCTATGCAAACAGGATGGTTTAAAGATAAAGATGGAAAATTCTATTATCTAAATGCATCAGGAGCTATGCTTAAGAATACAACTGTTCAAGGATATAAATTAGGGCCTAGTGGAGCATGGATAAGATAAAATAATATTAATAAAGCTGTTTCAATAAAGAGAATATCTTAATCTGAAGCAGCTTTATTTTAAAGTATAATATATGTATATATTATTACATATAATGTTATGATATATTTGTAATTTAGGAGGGGGAAAATATGAATAAAGGATTAAAGAAAATATTGGGACTAGCTATAGCTATTAATATAATTTCAGGAGTTGTTCCTACAACATTATCTATAGGTGCACAAGAAGTGCAAGCTGCAACTAGAAGTGGATATTTAGAGGATATTGAAGTAGAAACAAATAAAGATAAAAATGTAACATTATACACTAAGAGTAATTGTAAGAGTGAATATAAATTAAGTAAGTTAGATGATGACGATAAAATTCCTACAAGTCTTTATGGAGAAGTATCCGATAGTGTAAAAAAACTTAAAATAACAAAAGTTGATTTAACAGATGACAGTAAATATTCTTATAAGATATATAAGGGTAGCGATGAGATAGATTTAGATGAAGAAGTAAAAGCCTCAAGCAATACTACATTAAAAGTAAAGGTTTTTGAAGGCGATACTCTTAAAGAGACTTACAGCATAAAAATTGAAAAAGACGATGACGATGATGATGACGATGACGACATGGATGATGATATCTATCTAGATGACATTACATTAACTTATAACTATGATACTGTAAAACTTGGATTCAAACAAAAAACAACTGAATATAATATAGAAGTTGAGAATAAAGTAAACTTCCTTAGAATAGCCTCAGAGCCTGAAGATGATGATGACAGGGTTAAGGTTAATGGAGTTAAAGTTAAGGATGAAGATGATTGGGAAACTAAGGTATCTTTAAATGAAGGAAAGAATAAGATAGAGATAGAAGTAAGAGATGAAGATCAAGAAAATGAAAGAACATATGTTATAAATGTTACTAGACTTTCAACAAATGGAACTTCATCAAATAATACTACATCAAGCACAACAGGTACATCTAGTAACACTAACTCAGCTAAGAACACTGGATGGAAGTATACAAATGGAAAATGGCAGTATTATGATGCAAATGGAAATCTATATAAGAATAGCTGGTATACAGATGCAAGAGGAAAGAGTTATTATTTAGGTACTGATGGGAATATGGTTACAGGATGGGCTAATGTAGGTGGAAATCAATATTATTTTGATTTAGTTAGTGGCGAAAGAAAAACTGGGTGGATATGTTTAGGAAAAACATGGTATCAATTGGACAGCAGAGGTGCATTGGTTAAGTAGTGACAATGATCAATAAAATGTTATAAAAAAGTTTAATATTTCGAAGCTATTGATTTAGTGTATATTCTATAAAAGTTTATAGAATATACACTAATATATTTGAATCGCTGTTAAACGTATACAGAATATTGTATAATTATATAATAGAGGTGATGAAAATGAAAAAATATATAAAAAGAATAACTGTATTTATAACAGTAGTAATGTCATTTGGAGTAATGACTAATATTAATCTACTGGATTTTAACAATGCTGTATATGCTGTATCATCTGATGTTATATCTCAATTAAGATTAAAGTCAGGGGAATCAGGAGTTGGGCTGTATTCAAGTCGTAATTATAAACGTGAAAATAAAATATATCAATATGATAAGCTTCCAGAATTTATATATTGTCATTTATCAAGTAATCAAAAAACTATAAAAATTGATACTATAGAGACTGGAGCAGCAGATATTAGAGTATTTGTTGGGGAGGGTAAAGAAAAATTAAATAGCATAAATGATGCTATCAATATAAAAAGCGATAGTAAAGAAAAAATATTTATAAGAATATATGATTCCAAAGCTGCATCTGATGATGATGATATTAAGGAGTATGAGATTGTAGTTGATCGTGATGAAGGTGAAGATTATGACACTTATGTTGAAGAAGAAGAAAATCAATTAGATGGCGCTAAAGGTGATGTATATTTAGATAGAATATCATTACTTAATGATGGTAAGAAGATTGACTTTTTATTTGATGAAAATCAAACTATATATAATATTAATGTAGATGAGAGTATAGGGTATCTTACAATTAAAGCTGTACCTAAAACAGATGGGGATAGAGTAAAGGTAAATGGTGATACCTTAGATAAAAAAGGCGATGATAAATATAAAAAGGATGTTAATATTGAAAAAGGGAAAAATGTAGTTAAGGTATCTGTAATTGGTGACAATTATGTAAAAAGAGAATACTTTTTAAACATAGTTAGAGGTAAAGCTGTAAATAATGTTACTACAAATAAAAATGATAATAATAATGTATCTAAGGCTGATACTGTAAATAATTCATCACAAAATACAGTGATAAAATATAATGAGAGTAATAATAAAGCCATAAATGTTCAGCAAGCAGCATGGCTATATAGAAATTCTGATGGAACATTAGCTAAAGGATGGAAAAATATAAATAACGAATGGTATTATTTTGATGAAAATGGTGCAATGAAAACAGGGTGGATTCAACTAGAAAATAAATGGTATTATCTAAATACAAATACAGGATCTATGGCTAAGAATACTGTAGTAGATGGATATAGATTAGGAAATGATGGTGCTTGGGTAAAATAATAAGAGAAAAACAGTATGGAATGTAGAAATAGAAAGTTATTATCATGAATTAATAAAAATTTTTAAGGTTTAGTTACAAATAAAAAATAGAGCTGAATGAAGGCTATTAACCAATTTTCATTCAGCTCATTATTTTGACTTAACTAGCTTTATTAAGCTTTAGCATTTTTTCTGTTCATATAATTTACAGCAACTCCAACCCCTAAAAGAATCCAGAATATTGGAGCAACACTTATGACTGAATCGTTGAATACTCCAGCTAATAAATATCCTATAACACCTAGTGATATAGCAGCTCCAAAGAGCTCAGAAGTTTTATATTCTTTCTTTAATGCATATAATTTTAAGCTGTCAATAATGTATATTAGCATTATTCCAAGGAAGGCAATTAATGCAATTAAGCCATTATTTAATGCTATTTGTAGATATAAGTTATGAGGCTTATCTACAGTCATATTTGGTGTATCATAAGCGTAGTATTTGCCTATAAGGTCATTTTGAGGAAATTCAAGTACAAATGTATCAGGACCTTTACCAAGTATTAGATTATCTTTAAGCAATGGAATAGATCTTGACCAAATGTAACCTCTCATAGAACCTAATTTTTCTTTTCCTGCAAAACCAAATGTTTTAGGAAATTCTATATCCATATCTTCATAAGTAGCTGGATTTATTAAATGTATGCTACCATCTTCTTTTACTTTAAATAAGAATGATATTTTGCTATCACCTGTAGGTGATAATTGTAGTATATCCATTTTATCAGCTGCTTCAGACGATTTAAAAAGCTTGAATGAAACATTAGCAAAGGCATTACTATTTAATAAATAACAGTCCTCACCTTTAGAGATTGAAAGTCTGTTATTAGAAGAATCAGTAAATTTATATTTATTATCTTCAAATGAAATATTTAATGTTTCATTTTGGAAGACTACTTGAACAGCGCCATTTTCATTGGTTATATCTTTAACAGGAACTAAATCTTTATAGTTAACATCGCTTGTATTACTAAAAATACTGAACGCATCTTTAAAAAGCGAAGGAACTCTTGAAAATACACTTCCACCTGTCATAAAGTTAAGACCTATAATGATAACAGCGATAGAGCCTATACCTATTAGAAGCTGTTTCTTATTTTTAAATATTAATTTCCCAAACATTATAATGGCAATGAATATACTTCCTAGTACTCCAACTAAGCCACCACGAGATGTACTACCAAATAATAACCAAAGTGCAGCTAAAAAGCCTATTCCAATTACTATTTTATATATAACATCATCTTCAATAAACATTGAACAGAAAATAACTGGAAGTAGAACGGCAACAAAGCTTCCTACATAGTTATAGTGAAATAATGTACCATAAAGTTTACCACCTTCACCATATAGTAACTTAAACTGTCCACCAGTTTTTTCAATAATACTGTTTGGAACTGAAATTAGTTTTCCTAGTTCAGTATTTATTAAATCCTGACCAGCGTATTGAAACATTCCTAAAAATGCATTTATAAGCACTACAATCAATATTGGAATTATAATAAATCTATAATTTTCAGTGCTTTTAAATGTATAAATTGAATATATAAATAATAATAAGTAACAAGTAATAGTTATAAAACCTTCAGCTCTATTATATACACCCCAAAATGCTATATGCTTATAAGGAGAAAAAATAGATGAAAGCAGACAGAATAATAAAAACACAACACTTAGTGCTAATATAATATGTATTATTTTATCTTTCTTTTCGAAAATTTGTTTAAAACAAATTGCTGAAATAATGATTAAAATTATGGTAAATATAGCTAGTAAAAGAAATTTATTTTGTGAAAATAATTCATACTGGGTAGAAACACCCCATATTGTTTGAGAAAATTCATCTAATTTAACTTCTTTTGCACGAACTATTAATGGAACTATAGCTAGCACAAAAGATATAGGCAAGAAAAAACCAATGGGATTTTCTTTAAGATACTTTTTCAAATTTTCCAAAGTCAACACATCCTATTTCTTATATTTTATTTTTGAGAAGTCATATTCAACATTAATAAGTAATTATATTACATGTATTGAATATGCTTAAACTATTTTCTATTATAGCATTTTGAGTAAAGCTTGACTATTATATAGTTATCTTATTTATATATTTTTAAGATACTCTTAATAAAGTTATTTAATTAATAATTTAGATTATAAAAATGGATATATGAAAAATTTTTATTTCATATATCCTAAAATTTATCTTATAGCTTTTAATTGAGCAATATCTGCCCAGTTTTTTGCAGTTGCAACTTCCACTCTATGCATATCTTGAGTCATTTCTTCAATATTAGATTTTACGGAATCTACTGTGATTTTAATATCCCTTTGACCTTGTTCTAAATTATCAATTTTAGTATTCATAATTTTGATTTCGGATTTTATGTTAGAGACATCAGCTTTTAATTCAGTGATATCAGATTTCATATCAGTAATATCAGATTTCATGCTCTCAATAGATGAAGCATTTTGATCTAATTTTGAATTCATAGCTTGTAGTAATTCTAAGATTTGATTATCCATAAATAAAAACCTCACTTTACATTATTTTAATAATAATTTCTAGCTTATCTTTTGTAAAAACAATTTCTAATGAGAATATTATAGCAAATAATATGTTAATAGTATATACATTAAAAAATACAAATATTCTATTTTTTAATCGTTTTATCTTGTGAGATTTCTTTATGTTTAAGCTCTAACTTTTCATTATTTTTTATGCCTTTAAACACAGTTTTAAACAAAATACTTATTTCCATAAAAATGCTCCAATTTTCAATATAATAAATGTCATACTCTATTCTTTTCTTAATTGAAGTATCGCCTCTATAACCATTAACCTGAGCAAGAACTGTTATACCAGGCTTAACTTGATGTTTAACCATATATAAAGGAATTTCATCTTTAAAGGTATCAACGAAATGTGGTAGTTCAGGTCTTGGATCAATTAAACTCATATCTCCTTTTAATATATTAAAGAATTGAGGAAGCTCATCTATAGAAAACTTTCTTAGAAATGATCCAAACTTAGTTTTCCTATGATCAACCGTGATATTTCTTTTGAAAATGATTTTGTCTGAATGAATCATATAAATTGAAAAAATAGTATATAATAGCGTTTGTTGGAATTACTATAATCATAAATTGCAAATATTTATCTAGTTCAATATAATCAGTGCCAGGATTAAGAACAAAAAAACGAATAAAATATGATATGGGAATGGAAATAAATAATATAAAAATATTACTTAAAGCATTTATTCTGTTTAATAAGCTTTGATTTTCCCGTATCATGGATGCGCCCAACCCCTTCTATTTTTTAAATTGTATTTCTAAATACTATGTTAATTTTAATTTTAATGTCAGAATTAGCATTTGTAAATATAAGATTACAAACTATTGAAAATGTGTAATTTTGGTATACTTAAAGTAAGAAATAAAGGAAATCAGATTTAATAGGGGTGGTCAGTATCACATGGGTGATGAAATTGATATTAGCCTAAAAAATCAAATACTTTATCTAAAAGATTTAAATGAAGTGTATAATTTATGGATTGAGGAGATTATGGATAATTATAATTCATCTTTTTATTATGAGGCACCAGAGTATCATCTAGCTTGATATGAAGAGGGAAAGGTATTGCTTTAGCACTTTAGGGGCCATAGGTTCATAGCACCTCTGAGGCCCAAAAACAAGTCAGTCGCAAACTCCTGACTAACACCCAGAGATCTAGAAAATTACCAGTTAAAAATCAAAAAGAACGCAAAATCTTAATAAATTGCAAGATTTTGTGTTCTTTTTTTCTATTATCACCTCGGAGGATTCAGAAATTTCTAGTATTAAATTTATTTAGATTTAGCAACACATCTATACAAAATACATAAAAATATAACCCAAATTGGTGCTACTAAAAAGGCTATTCTTGTTGTAGGTAATAATGTTAAAGCGATACATATTATTCCTAAATAAATAAGGGTAATATACGATGAAAAGGGATAAAAGGGCATCTTAAAGGTAATCTCTTTTTGTCCTTTAATCTTTTCTTTTCTAGACTTTAATTGAGCTAATAGTATAGTTGACCAAGTAGTTAAAATTGCTAATGTAGTAAGTGAAGAAATATAAGTAAAAACTTTTCCAGGTACAATGTAATTTAAGATTACAACAATGCCTAGCAATAGAGTACTAAATAAGATTCCTATGTAAGGAATTCCTGATTTACTAATCTTACTAAATATTTTAGGCGCATTATTGTTTAAAGATAAACTATAAAGCATTCTTCCATCAACGTATAAGTTACTATTCATTGAAGAGAAGGCAGCTGTTGTTACAACAAAATTTATAATTGATGCAGCGTAAGGAATTCCAACTTTATCAAATATGAATACAAAAGGGCTACCATTTACGCCGATTTCATTCCAGTTATATATTGATAACATTACAAACATTGAGCCAACATAAAAAAGAAGTATACGCCAAAATACATTATTTATTGCTTTAGGAATTGACTCTTTAGGGTTTTTAGCTTCGCCAGCAGTTATTCCAATAAGCTCTACACCTCCAAAGGCAAAAGTAACAAATATAAATGATAATAAAAAGCCGCTTATTCCATTAGGAAAAAAGCCACCATTTTTCCATAAGTTAGATATTCCTATAGGCTGTCCACTATTAGCAAATCCAAAAAATATCATTAAGAATCCCATAATAATCATGCATATAATTGCTATAACTTTTATTATTGAAAACCAAAATTCTAATTCTCCATAATATTTAACCCCTAATAAGTTAATGAATAATAGTACAATTAAACAAATTAATGCAGTTATCCATGTTGGAAAGTTAGGCGCCCAAAATTGAATGTAGATTCCAATTGCAGTTATTTCAGCCATAATAGAGAGAGTACATTGAAGCCAATATGTCCATCCTGTAAAAAATCCTGCAGATTTACCAAAGTATTTAGTGGCATACTCACTAAAAGAACCTGAAGTTGGATCATCAGCAGCAAGCTCTCCAAGAGCTCTCATAATAAAAAGAATAAAAATTCCTCCAATTAAGTAAGCTAAAGATATTGATGGACCTGCTAGATTTATGGCATTTGCACTACCATAAAATAATCCAGCACCAATGGCACTTCCAATTGCTATCATTTGTATGTGTCTATTTTTCAAATTCTTTTGTAGATTTTCTTCTTTAAATTTTTCTTCCACAGTATGTATCATTCCTTTCATTAGTTAAAGTAAAAGATAAAAATTTATCATTAATAAGCTGATATAATCACAATAACAACCATTTATAATTTTAATTTAATGAAACTATATTAGCAAATATTAGTATTGAATTATGACTAACACCCCAGAAGCTACTAAAATTACCAAGTAAAAACATTTTGGAAGCAAAGAAGTAGCAAGTACTATATTTTATTGCATTTTTGGAGTTTACTTACATAAAATAATTTCCATCTTTAGAGCTGATTATCAGTTTTCAATGATCAATATTACTCATTGAAAATTGATCATTAGAAAAATTCTATTTTTTTAAGCTTTTATCTTGCGATATTTCTTTATGCTTAAGTTCAAGTTTTTCATTATTCTTAATGCCTTTAAACACAGTTTTAAACAAAATACTTATTTCCATAAAAATGCTCCAATTTTCAATATAATAAATGTCATATTCAATACGTTTTTTTATTGATGTATCTCCTCTATAACCATTAACCTGAGCAAGTCCTGTTATACCAGGTTTCACCTGATGCTTAACCATATATAGTGGAATTTCATCTTTAAAGGTATCAACGAAATGTGGCAGCTCAGGTCTTGGACCAACTAAACTCATATCTCCTTTTAATACATTAAAGAATTGAGGAAGCTCATCTATAGAAAACTTTCTTATAAATGATCCAAACTTAGTTTTCCTATGATCAACGTTTGTGCTCCATGCTGTATTAGATTCTGAATTAATTCTCATTGATCTGAACTTGTACATGACAAAAGGATTTTTATTTAAGCCAACACGAGTCTGTTTGAATATAACAGGACCAGGAGAAGTTAACTTAATTGCTATTGCTGTAAATAACATAATTGGACTAGTAATTAAAATTAAAAATAATGAACCGAATATATCTAAAGTTCTTTTTAAAAAAGCATTTCCTAAATTGTCTAAAGGAATTCTTCTAATATTAATTAATGGCATGTGTCCAATTACATCTATGTATGGCTGACTTGGTATGTATTTATAACAAAAAGGTACTATAGAGATTTTTGTACCGCTTTTTTCGCATGCAGATACAATGTCTTCTAGATATTTGGCATCTTCAACATCTAGTGCACAAATAACCTCATCGGGTTTCTGTTTTAATAAAATATCTAATAAGTCGCAATAAGTTCCAAGATTTTCACCATCAAAATCAAGATTATTAGAAACATACCCAACATAGTTGTATCCATATTCTTTATTATTTTTTATTATGTTAAGATATTCCTTTGCAGTTTGGCCTGATCCAATTATAATAACATGTTTTAGATTTAAACCTTTTGATCGTATATTCCATAAGATTTTTCTAAGAGTATATCTTTTAACTGAAATCAGGGTTATATTTATAAAATAAAATATAACTAATACTAATCTAGATAAATGTACCAGCTTAACAGTAAATAGTATAGAAAGCAAAGCAACGATCAATATAGTATTTGCTTTAACAATGTTTGAAAGCTCTTTTGAAAATGATTTTGTCCTAAAAGAATCATAAAGATGTAAAAAGTAATATATTATAATATTTATTGGTATTATTATAAGTGTAAATTGCAGATATTTATGTAAGTCTATATAAGCAACTCCAGGAGCAGGATTAAGAATGAAAAAACGAATAAAATACGCTAAAGATATTGAGATAAATAAAATTAAAATATCGCTTAAAGCATTTATTCTGTTTAATAATGTCTGATTTTCTTTTATCATCTCTTGAATTCAGCCTCCTTTGACGATTTTATAATATTAATTGTAAAGGTGTATTTAGATTTTGTAAATTATATTTCCTTAATCTCATCCATCATTATTCTGGTAATCTTAGGAAACACAGATTCCAAAGAATAATTTTTTGATAAGTTATGACTAGAAATTTTCATATTATTTAATAAATTTCTATCATTAAATAATACCTTCACATGGTTACAAAATTCATTAATATTATTATATTCATATAAAAATCCGTTTTCTCCAGGATTCACTAAGTCTATATGGCCTTTTATTTTAGATGCTATCACAGGCAGACCAGTAGACATAGCTTCCATTATATTAAAAGGTAATCCTTCAATTCTGCTGGAAGAAACGCAGATATCTGAAATTTGATAATAATTACATACTTCTTTTATATATCCTTTAAAGATAATATTATCTTCAATGCCTAAAGTTTTTGAATACTGTTTCATATCATCTAAAAGAACCCCATCACCAAGCAAAAGCAGTTTTACATTATTATATCCTTCACTAATTAAGCCTTTCAAACTTTCGATTAGAAATTTTTGATTTTTTCTTTTAGAAAATTCAGCTACATAAATTAATAAGAAATCATCTTTGGGGATATTATATTTTTCTCTTAAATATGATTTGTTTTCTTCTGTAGAAAAAGGAAACTTTGATGCATTTATTCCCATACCATTTATTGAATACAAATTCTTCTTATATAGATTATACTTTTTGGCAATTTCATAATCAGTTGAATTCATTACTAAAATAGTATCTGTTACTGGACGAACAAATTTTTCGGCTAGAATCATAATTACTTTTTTTATAAAATTACTATTTTCATCAAATAAATATCCATGAACTGTATTAATTACTAAAGGGTGCTTTTTTAATGAAAGCATTATACCTAAGCGAGTGAAAAATGAAGCTAATATTGTATGTGTGCTTATAGTAGAATATTTTTCTTTTTTAATAAGTTTAGAAATTTTAAATGCACTAATGAAGTTTTTTAAAGAAAACATATTTTTTTCAAAACTTATGGGAATAACTTTATCTACATAAGGTATAGGTGATTTATTATTTCCTTTTCCCATAATATGTACTTCAAAATCATTATCTTTGAAATATTTTAAGTATGGAATATGAAAGTTTTCTATGTGAGATAAAGTTGATGCTGCAAAAAGTATTTTTTTCATAAGACAGTCTCCTAGATTCCTTTAAAATTTATAATAAGTAGTAAAGATGTTATATAACTTTTTTAAAAACTAATATTTTATTAACATATAGATAAATTAAATATATCGCTAAAATCATAAAAAAATTAATTATAAAATAACTTCAATATTATTAATTGTAGATGTATATAAAATATTTGTAAATAGATATATAACTCGCATAAGACTAGATAATCTTAAAATTTAATTAAATATGATCTATTCTGCGAATACACATATTATGGATTATAGACTTTAAATATTGGGTATGGTATAATTAAGAGAATTTTGATAGAAAATTGAAGTGAATATTTGAAATTAATTATTTCGACTTTAAGCGATATGGGAGTTGTATAATTTTGTTGCAAAGTAAAGATGTTTCAGTAGTAGTGCAAGGGGCGATAAATGAATATACGAAGCAATGTTTATTAAGTATAAGAAAAAGTTTCCCTAATGCACAAATAATATTATCTACTTGGATTAATTCGGAGATTGGGGATCTTGATTATGATAGGGTTATATTTTCTAAAGATCCTGGTGCTTCAATAATAGATGATGTGAGTGGGACACTTAATAATGTTAATAGACAGATAATAAGCACTAAATCAGGTTTGAAATATGCTAAGAGAAAGTATATTTTAAAAACGAGGACAGATATCATATGGAATGATGATAAATTTTTAAAGTATTTTGCATTGTATGATCATAGATATAAATCAAAGCATTTTCGTAATAGAATTTTGATTTGTAATTATTATACACGAAATCCTAATATATTACCATTACCATTCCATATATCAGATTGGATAGCTTTTGGACTTAATGAAGATGTTAATTTATATTATGATTGTAGTCTACAAAGTTTAGATGATATGAGATGGTTTGTAAATAAGGAAAAAAAACAAAGAAGATTTTATATTAATTTATTAGCAAAATATGTTCCAGAACAGCATATATGTTCAAGCTTTATAGCTAAGTTTGATGAAGTTAGTTTTAATTGTTTTTATGATGCATCAAAAGAGAATATTAGAATTACAGAAGAAATGTTAGCCAACGATTTTGTAGTGCTTGACTATAAAACACAATTAAATATAAGCTTTCCTAAATATAATCCTAATAGATATGTGGAAAAGTTTACGCTTGTATCAAACAAGCAGTGGAATGAATTATACAAAGAATATTGTGAAAAAAAATATGGAGTTAATTACTATTTAAGAAGAGTACGAAATAAAACATTCTATTTACTTCTAATATTAAGATTAGATATCTTAGTAGTATTGCATAAATTGCACCTAAAGGAGAAAGTAAAAAAATTATTAGGAAGATATAATTTTAAGAAGTAAGGTGATATAGTGAGAAAAATAAAATCGAATTATGAACAAATGTTGATAAGAAAAGTGAATTTAATTATTTTGTTATCATATTTAGCTATATGTATATTATTTTATGTTTTAGCAGGTGAACAACTACATTTTAGACAATCTAGGGGAAACATTGAAAGACCTATGCCTAATGCAGCAACAATAGAATTAGTAGAGGGGAGTTCAGTATCAGAAACTTTTATAAATAAGATACAAATCCTTGAAAAATTCACTGTGGATTTTGGAGATTATAATAGAGTAAATAAAGGTAGATTTAATGTGATGTTAAAAGATCTGAATAATGACTCTATAATATTAAGTAAAGATATAAATGGTGAAGAGATAAAAGAAGGAAATACTAATGAATTTTGTTTAGAACAGCCTTTACAAGGATTATATAATCATAAAATGTCAATACAGATTAAAGCAATAGATGGTGATGTTGGTTCATCAATTACACCACTTATGAGAAATGAAAATATATATGGAAATACACAATTGTTTTTTAATAATGAACCGGTAGATGGAACATTATGTTTTTCTGTTCAAGGTAGAGATTATATATGGTTTGGGATTCACTACTGGAAATTTGTTTGTTTAGGGGCAGTATTTGTGCTAATTTGGTGCATGGTAATGGACTATAAAGTAAAGTGTGGAAAGAAAATATTAATTTTTAATGCTATAATAGCTATAAAAAGATATAAATTTTTAATTGAACAAATGGTGGCAAGAGATTTTAAAACAAAGTATAAGAGATCAATACTTGGAATATTTTGGAGCTTTTTAAACCCTTTATTGACAATGCTAGTTCAGTATTTTGTATTCTCCAATATTTTTAAAAATGACATTCCTTATTACCATGTCTATTTAATCATTGGTGTAGTTATGTTCAATTTTTTTTCAGAAGCATGTGGTATGACTTTAACTTCAATATTAGGAAACTCTAATTTAATGACTAAAGTTTATGTACCTAAGTATATTTACCCTCTAGTTAGAGTATTATCGTCCGCAATTAACTTGTTAATATCTCTTATACCACTTTTACTAATAACTATATTTTCGGGAATTACGTTTACTAAAGCAATTTTTCTGAGTATTTTTGCTTTAGTATGCTTAATAATGTTCTCTCTTGGATTAGGTCTGTTACTATCTACATCAATGGTATTTTTTAGGGATACTCAATTTTTATGGGGAGTATTTAGTATGATTTGGATGTATTTAACACCTATTTTTTATCCGGAGAGTATACTTCCAAAAAATTTTGTTGGAATACTAAAATTCAACCCTCTATATTATTATGTAAATTTTGTTCGGTCATGTATAATCGATGGAGTTTCTCCAGAGCCTAGAGTATATTTTATTTGCATAATTAGTGCTTTAGCTATGTTTGCTGTTGGTGCTTTTGTATTTAAAAAGAACCAAGATAAATTTATATTTTATTTATAATTAGGAGTGTAATTATGTCAGAAAACATTATAGAACTTAAGGATGTGTCAATTAATTTTAGACTTTGTGATGATAAGATTCTTTCGCTAAAAGAATTTATTACAAAATCGCTAAGTAAAAAAATATCTTATAGTGAATTTTGGGCATTAAAGAACATTAGTTTTAATGTAAAAAAAGGAGAAGTGCTAGGAATTATTGGACATAATGGTTCTGGAAAAAGTACTTTATTAAAAATTATATCTGGGATTATGAAACCTACAAGGGGGAATGTTTATGTAAGTGGAAATATTGTTCCGATGTTGGAATTAGGATCAGGCTTTGATATGGATTTAAATGGAAGAGAAAACATATTTCTTAATGGAGCTATATTGGGATATTCTAAATCTTTTTTACAAGATAAATATGATGAAATAGTAGAATTTTCAGAGCTAGGAGAGTTTATAGAAGTTCCAATAAGAAATTATTCATCAGGTATGATGATGAGATTGGCTTTTTCCATAGCCACAGTTGTAAATCCAGATATTTTGATTGTTGATGAAATCTTATCAGTCGGTGATGAATCTTTCCAACAAAAAAGTAAAGAAAGAATGAAACAACTTATGTCTGGAGGAACAACGGTACTATTTGTTTCACATTCAAAAGAACAAATAAAAGAAATTTGTGATAGAGTTTTATGGCTTGATCATGGCAATATTCATATGTTAGATAAATGTGAAATTGTGTGTGATAGGTATACATTATAAGCAAATAATATTGAAGAAGGAGAGGGGTTTATGAAAATTTTAGCACATAGAGGTTATTGGAATACTACTATTAAGGATAATTCATATGAAGCATTAATAAAAGCATTAGATAATGGGTTTGGATTTGAATCGGATATACGAGAGTATTGTGGAAAACTTGTAATATCTCATGATATAGCAAATGAAGAAAGTTATTTAGCAGAAAATATTTTTGAAAAATTGTCAGAATATGATGATAAATATTGTTTTGCTATAAATATAAAATCGGATGGATTAAAAAGTTTATTATTAGATTTATTAAAAAAATATAATATAGAAAATTACTTTACTTTTGATATGTCAGTACCTCAAATGATTGAATATTATGAAAAGGGATTGAAATATTTTACAAGACAAAGTGAATATGAAAAAGAGCTTGTATTATATGAAAAAGCTGATGGAGTATGGGTAGATGCATTTATTGAAGAATCTTGGATTACAGAGGAATTATTAAATACTCATTTAAAAAATGGTAAGAAGGTATGCATTGTTTCGCCAGATTTGCATAAAAGAGAATACTTAGATTTTTGGAACAAGCTAAAAAGTTACAATATAGATTTTAATGATATAATTTTATGTACAGATTTTCCTTTAGAAGCAAGGAAGTTTTTTGGAAATATATAAGGAGAAAGGGAGAAGTTTTATGATTAAAGCTGTTATTTTTGATATGGATGGAGTTTTAATTGATGCTAAGGAATGGCATTATGAAGCATTAAATAAAGCTCTAAGGCTATTTGGATATGAAATCAGTAGATATGATCATTTAGTTACATATGATGGATTGCCAACATCTAAAAAGTTAGAAATGCTTAGTATGGAAAGAGGTATGCCAAAAAAGTTACATAGATTTATTAATGACTTGAAGCAGCAATATACTGTTGATAAAATTTTTACGGATTGTAATCCGCTTTTTGTACATGAGTATGCACTTTCTAATTTAAAAGCTGATGGTTATCATCTTGCAGTAGCTTCTAATTCTATAAGAAATACTGTTGATTTAATGATGCAAAAAAGTAGTTTACTTCAATATTTAGATTTTTTCTTAAGTAATCAGGATGTTAAGAAGGGAAAACCAGATCCTGAGATATATCAAGTTGCTATATCTAGATTAGGCTTGAAACCAGAAGAATGTTTAGTTGTGGAAGATAATAAGAATGGAATTCAAGCCGCAAAAGCAGCTAATGCTCATGTAATGGAAGTATCGACTGTTTATGATGTAAATTTAGAGAATATCAGACATCATATTAAATTGGCAGAAGAAGGAAGGATTTAGGAGGTAATTTATGAATATATTAATACCAATAGCAGGAAGTAATGCTATAATTGATGGAAATCAATATATTAAAGGATTATATGAAATAGAGAAGAAAATTGTAATTCAACATATATATGAATCTCTTTCTAAAATTCCAAATAGTAATTTTATTTTTATTTTAAGAAAAGAGGATGTAAAAAATTATCATCTTGATGATACGTTAAGATTGCTGAATTCTGATATTAAAATTATTGTATCAGAAGGAAATACTCAAGGTTCTGCATGCTCATGCTTATTGGCAATAGAGCATATTGATTCAGAAGAACCATTATTAATATCCGGAGTAGATCAATTAATAACAAGGGATTGGAGAGAGGTTATAGAAGAATTTGAAGGAAAGAATCTAGATGGTGGTGTGATAAGCTTTGATTCTGTTCATCCGAAGTGGTCATATGTAAAGTTAAATGATGAAGGATATGTAGTTGAAGCGGCTGAAAAAAGACCAATCAGTAGAACTGCAACAACTGGACAATATTATTTCAAGAAGGGTGCAGACTTTGTAGAAGCAGCTGAGAACATGATATTAAAAGGCGCAAGTGTTGATGGGCAATACTATGTATGTCCTAGTTTTAATGAAATGGTATTAAAACAAAAAAGAATAGGATGCATTAAGATTGATACGTCTGAATACTTTTCATTAAAAGATCAAAGAGGAATGGATGCATATGAAGCTTATTTAAAAGGAGTGAAAAATTAGAGTGTACACTTCAAAATTAAATGATATGGTAAAAGGCTGGTTTGTGGGTAATTTTTCTCCTACTATATATTCAACAAATGATGTAGAAGTTGCTGTTAAATCATATAAAGCTGGTGAACATGAACAAGAACACTATCATAAAATAGCCACTGAAGTAACTGTCATTGTTTCTGGAATAGTTAGAATGAATGGAGTGGAATACAAAGAAGGCGATATAATTGTTATGGAACCAAATGATGTAACTGATTTCTATGCTGTAACAGATGCAGTAAACACAGTAGTTAAGATTCCTGGGGCAAGTAATGATAAGTATATTGTAGAAAAATAATATTTGTAGGAGTGAAAAGAATATGATTAATATAGTAGTACCTATGGCAGGGCGTGGAAGCAGATTTGCAAATGCAGGATATGAATTACCTAAGCCATTAATTTATGTACATGAAAGACATATGATTGAATATGTTGTAAAGAATATATCACCTAAGCAGGAACATAGATTTATATTTATTTGTCTTCAAGAACATTTAGATAAATATGATTTAGAAGATACATTAAATAGAATAGCGCCAAATTGTGCAATAGTTCCTGTTAAAGAAGTAACAGAAGGGGCAGCTTGTACTGTACTTTTAGCAGAAAAATATATTGATAACGAAGATGCTATGATGATAGCAAATTCTGATCAATATGTTGATATTGATATTAATGATTATCTTGATTCAATGAAGGAACATGATGGATTAATTATGACAATGACAGCTGATGATCCAAAATGGTCATTTATAAAGTATGATGAAAATAATTTTGTCAAATTATTAAGAGAAAAAGAAGTTATTTCTAATGAAGCTACAGTAGGTATATACAATTATAAACATGGATCAGATTTTGTTAGATACGCTAAACAGATGATTGATAAAGATATACGAGTAAATAATGAATATTATGTTGCACCTGTATATAATGAAATGATAGAAGATGGCAAAAAAATTGTATACTATAATGTAGGTAGTGAGGATAATGGAATGTATGGACTTGGTATACCAGAAGATTTAAATAAATTTTTGAGTAATCCTTTATCTAATGAATTATTTAGGAGGTAAAGGTATATGGTTGTTGGTGGAATAAATACAGAAGATATATCTGTAGTTGTACAAGGAGCTGTTGACAAAGAAAATACACCACTTTGCTTGAAGAGTATTAGGAAATATTTACCTGGATCGGAGATAATATTATCTACTTGGAAAGGTACAAATATTGAATCTTTAGATTATGACAAAGTAATGTTAAATAGTGATCCAGGTGGATACAAGGATAGATATGTACATACATTTACTAATAATACACTACGACAACTTGTTTCTACTAAAAATGGATTAAGAAGAGCAACAAGAAAATACATTATAAAAATGAGATCTGACTTAATTTTGAAATCGAATAATTTTCTTACATACTTTGAGAAATTCACTATGAGAAATGATGAATACATTCTATTTGAGCATAGAGTTATTATATCATCATTTTTTACTAAAAAATTTTTATACAGTAATGGTCGTGTGCATCCAGTTCCTTTTCATATAAGTGATTGGTTTTCGTTTGGATTGGCAGAAGACATATTTAAATTATATGATATTGAATTGCCTGTGGAACCAGATTTTTCATGGTATTTATATGAAAACAAGTATGAAGGGCAAAAAATAAATTTATTTAATTCATCACATCAATATGCACCAGAACAGTATATTGGATATAAAGCTTTTTCAAAGAAATTTAATATAAGATTTAAACATTATATGGATTATAATGAAGAAAATATTTTGAGTTCGGAAAAATTAATAATAAATAACTTTATTATACTTGAGCCAAATCAATTCAAATTTATCTGTGGGAAAAAGAATGCAGGAACAGATTATTACAAGAAATGGACTAAGAATCCAATGTTGACACCAACATTACTTTGGAAGGGATTGTATAGGTATGATGTATATCTAGAAGATTATAAAAAATATTGTGATGACAAGTTTGTTATTCCTAAATATATTAAAGTTAAAAGTTATATAGATTCAATTCTTCATACATGAAATAGTAGATAAAAATTTTTCACATAAGTATATACTTATGTATGCGGATTTAGATATGCTTTAGTCATATGTAGTATTATTTTTATGAATCTAGAATAATTTTTATGGATATGTAGATTTGCTGATAAATTAAATATAATTTGATGAAATATTTTTTAGTTTTACTTTATTGGTATACTTGATATAATTGAGTAAGATTGAAGAATTGATGTTTTTAATTGATGTCATTCAGAGCTATTCTAATAATTTAAATATTATTTTAAATATATTGTATTTAATTAAGATGACCAATTTTTATATAATTTAACAGAATGAAATAATTAATTAGGAGAGATTTATGAAACCTTTAGTAAGTATTATAATACCTGTATATAATGCAGCTTCATTTTTATCTGAATGTCTTGATAGTGTAATTAACCAAACATATAAAAATTTAGAAATAATATGTGTAAATGACGGATCTACAGATGCTTCTTTATCAATAATAAAAAAGTATGCTAAAAAAGATAAAAGAATAAGGTATTATACACAAAAGAATAAGGGGCAATCTGCAGCACGTAATATTGGAATTAAAATGTGTAAAGGCGAATATATATCATTTATTGATAGTGATGATATGATTGATTTACATACAATTTCAGTAGCAGTAGACTTATTTTTAAATGAGCACGTTGATATGGTACTTTATAATATGGAAATGTTTCTGCCGGATGGAACTAGATTCATATGTTTTAATGGGGAGCTATTTCCATATGAGAGTAAAAGAATGAATACGAGACAAAAAGAATGTATAATTAACTTTACAAATGCAGCACCATCTGTTATTAGGAAAAGCAGTATTAACTCAACTTTTGTTGAGGGAATGATTTATGAAGATTGGGTATTCATGGTTAGGCATTTATTACAATCGTTAAATGTATTTTGGATTAATGAACCATTCTATAAGTATAGAAGAAATTTTGAAAAAAGTACGACAAGTAATATAAGTTATAAATGTCTGGATTTGTTCAAAGCTTATTATCTATCAAAAAAATATATTGAAAGTTCTCCTATGAAAAATACCTATAATTACATAAATGATATTAAAATATTGAACGAAGCATCTGGATTTATTCATGCTAATTTAATAGGTACTGATTATTCGGAATTAACTGACAGATATATTAGTGAGTTGATAGAAATAATACATTCATTTTCTAATATATATTATTTATTTTTAATTTCATTTTTAAATCCAGAAAGAAAAGCACTAGTAAATATTATTGAAGATTGTGTAAAAAGAAGGACGGTATCTTCAAATAACTATAATATTTACATTAAAATTCGAAATGAGTATTATGGTATTTTTCATTTTAAAATTTTAAAGAGAAAAATAGAAAATTTGATTAATACGTTAATATTTATTTTTAAACATAAAGTAAAAAAAATTATGAAAATTATTTTTCCAGCGTATAGAGTGTCATCGTCTGTACGTGAAATTTTACAGTTAACAATGTTTGAAATGGCTATAAGATTAGATAAACTAGAGAATAATTCATTAAATGAATCAGAGAATAATTTATTAAATAAATCAAGTAACAAAAAAGTAAATATCAAATTATCAGAAGAAGAGATTTTGTGGATTTTAGAAAGAAGAATTGGTGAAAAGAAACAAGATTCAATGTACAATAGCAAAGGAGAATAGGGAGAATGAAAATAAAGTCTTTAGATGGATTACGTGTAGTTGTGGCTTTGTGTATCTATACATCTCATGCTCATTTGATGCTTAGAAATTTTTTTTCGGTTTCGTTTTTTTTTATGCTATCCGGATTTGTATTATATTATTCTGAAAGTGATAGATCAATAGATTTTAGTATTATTAATAATATAAAATGGTCTTTTAAACATATAATCAGATTGTATCCGCTTCATATATTAATGTTTTTATTTAGTATTTTTATAAGATATGAGTGGGTAGAATCGCTTTCAACACAGGATTTATTAATAAAAGGATTTCTTAATATTACGCTATTACAGAGTCTATGCTTAAATCCATATACATTTAATTTTTGCTCATGGTATATTTCTACTTTATGTATAATATATTTTTTTGCATTACCGATTATAAATTACATAAAAAAGAGTTCATATGAAACAGAAATGCTATTAGCTATAATAATTATTTTTCAGTATATAGTAAATTATTATTTTTTGAAATATGAACCACATTTAAGTTTTATTTACTCTCATCCTATTTATAGAATTACAGATGTAGTTTTGGGAATTCTTACAGCTAAACTATTTTTAAAGTATAGGAAGAAAAATATAAATGTTGAATTAATAAATATAAGTCAATTATTTATAGTTGTTATATTTACAATAATGTTAATAGCATCATTCAACTTTAGAGAAACAACAAACTATTTTAGTGTATTATTTGTTTTTCTTATATTTATACAAGCGTTTGATAAAGGATGGCTATCAGGGCTGTTAAATAATAGGTATGTTCAAGGGGTGGCTAAAATAACATTTGAATTCTATATGTGTCATGAACTAATATTATTTTTATTAGAAAAAAATATAACGCCATATTTATCGATAAATAATCAAACTTTAAAATGTTTGATTGTATGGTTTGTTGGACTTCCAATATCATTGATATGTGCTAAAGTTTTAAATATCACTTTTACTAAAAAAATTAGAGGTAAATTTTATAGTAGTTAACTGTAGAATTAGATTAAAATAATCAAAAATCCATAGAGGATGATTGTTATTGACTAGCCAATAATATATAATCACATAAAGAACATTTGAGCCTAGAACAGCTTACAATAATCCAAATTCATATTAAAGGTGTCTTTTCTGATTAGAAAATATCTAGAGAGTTAGTCGCCTATAGTCAAATGTGTTTAAAAAAGTATTAAAAAATTTAATATAAAATCAATCGGAATGAATGGAAAGCATGTTGCCTAACTAAATCAAAAATTAAAAAGAGGAAATTTACTTAAATGATATTTTTGGTATCTACTATAAATTATATCTATACTTTTGAAGATGGTGGCTATTTAATGTACGTTTTTTATTGTTGTATTTCTAAAATTATTGGATGGTACATGTGCATACAGATTCTGTATTGGCTTCGCAGGTTATAAAAACGCTATAATCGATAAGAACCTGATATTGCATCTCATAATCCATATTGATTTAAGATTACAATATAACAAGCAATTATTTTTAATGATATCTTAGTAGCTTATTCATTAAGCATTCATATGGCAAGAAAGGATATCATTATGATAATGCGCCATAGATATCGATTCATGCTTATTTAAAAAGAGAAGAATTGTGAATGAATAGACATATAGATTTTTATGATGCACAAATTTCAGCTTTTTAGTATATTGAAGTTCAGTACAGTAGAAAAAGAATTCATAGCATAATTGGATTTATCACTCCTCGAAAATATGAGATGTTATTAGAAAATCTGCTTAAAAAACTAAAAGATCTGTCTATTATATTGACATAAGTTCATTAATAGTAGAATATATTAGTTGCCTGAATTTCCTTGATTTAGCCACAATAAATTTCTATTTTATATGCTTTTAATGATCTTTCTAAAAGTTTTTAATAAAAAGAACTAATTGAAAGAAATCTAGTAATACTAGTCCGCTACCTTTCAGGAGCAAGTTCTACTATATTGGAAATTTTACTTTTAAAACCTTTTGATATCAGAGTATTTATTATATTTTCTGAATGTCTTAATTGAGACTTGGCTAAGTAGAAATTAAAATTTAATTATTCAAAAAAATTGCATATTGATAGTTCATGTATATAATTGTGTTCTGAAACATTTATGTATAATTCATTACCGTTATTGTTGTGTGGCGGCTTAATTATGGCAAGGAATTATCATAATTTTTTTATCTTACTCAGGTGTAAAATAATTCAAGCATTTTGCAATATTATAGTTAAAATAATATTAATTTAATCAATAATAAAAGCAGCGGCTAAACTAATAATTAAACTTTATCTGATGTTTTTATTTATATAAATTGCAATAACAAATTGAACTAATTTGCATTTATGACTTAAATGTTTGAA
>ENA-OWPM01000678-OWPM01000678.1-human-gut-metagenome-genome-assembly--contig:-NODE-678-length-36401-cov-3.983685_pt1 | contig 36401 bp, 20 predicted proteins | sample MGYA00248267_ERZ651852 | MGnify/ENA primary metagenome ERZ651852 (study PRJEB26924, sample SAMEA4378228) | human gut metagenome | biome: human gut; feature: human-associated habitat; material: faeces...
AAATTTTTCAGACGCATGAATGAAGCATTCTCCAGTAAATGAGAATCAAATTGCATAGGAGAGTCCGGAGTCGAGATATTGGTTATATCACCGGGCTTTTGCCACATAGTCAACATTTCAGTGGTTTGATTGCGGCTGTTGGCCATTTGTGGATTCTCTGTAAACCAGCGTTCGTTATTTACCATGTATTGCCCAAGCATAAATGAGAAATCAGCGCTGACCGTTATACCTTTCCAAGCGAGTCGAGTACCGAAACCACCTGACCATGGAGCATAGCGTTGCTTTCCTAAAAAGACAGCATCATCTGCGGAATAAGTTTTAGTTAAATTCCCATTCTTATCATACCACGTATTGTAACCATCTCGTGGATCGACACCTGCCCATCTGGTATAATAATATTCTCCGTATGGTTTGCCTACCTCAAGTTTCAGACCGGTATTTGCTAATACATATTCGTCCAGTCCATTAAATAATTGAGTAATTTCATTCTTGTTATAGTTCACGTTAGCTGAGATAGTCCAGTCAAAACCGTTCACATCTCTTAATACATCTACATTTGCAGTAATATCTACTCCTCGGTTACGCATATTTGCTACGTTGCCCCAACCCGATGCAAAACCGGTTGTAAAAGAGTAAGGGATTTCCATAAGCATATTTTCTGTCATGCGGTTATAGAATTCTATATCCAAACTTACACGATCAAACAAACGAGTACTTAATCCGACATTTGTAGATTTAACAACTTCCCAAGTCAAATCGGGATTGGCTGGATTGGCAACTGCAGTACCACTCTGCCCACCATATAATGGACCTGTTCCAATTAGACCAAATGACATATAAGGGTCAAGACCTGAAGAGTTACCTACAGAACCGTAACTGGCTTTTAACTGTAATTGATTCAACCAAGAGACGTCACTCAGGAAATTTTCTTTCTTTAAATCCCACATTGCACCTGCAGACCAGAAATTACCCCATTGAGAATTCAAACCAAACAATGATGAACCATCTCTACGATAAGTAAGGTCTAAATAGTACTTTTCATCATAATTATAGCTGAAAGTAGCAAAGTAAGAATTAAAAATCTTATCATATTTTGAGTGAGAAGGCATTGTTGCATTACTTGCTGCACTTAATAGCATTAAACGCGGATCAGTTAACCCCTCTACCTCAGATGTAAATGATTGGTTTTTGGTAATAATAGATTCTTGTCCTATTAGGGCACTGAAATTATGATTATTCCATGCTGTAAATTTATACTCTGCAGTATTAGTATAGGTAAATGAGTAATAGCGTTGGAAAGACTCTGTTGCACTACCTGCACCTTCAAACGGGCCAATAGGTAAAGCCTTATAAGAGTATCGATAATCAAAAGCTTCAACAGCTTGAGCTGCACGAATATTCAATCCTTTGATTGGATTGATATTGATAAATGTATTGCCATTGATACGTGCCATATCGCGTGAAGCAGGTTGTATCTCTGATAAATAATATGGATTATAGTAATTTAATTTATCGAAGTAGTCCAAGCGGTCACCATAACCAATGAAATTTCCATTGTCATCACGTAAAACTTCATAGTAGCTTTGGTCCGGGCGATAAACGCGGGCTGCATATGCTTTATTATATACTTGATTAGCAGTAGTACCAAAAGCTGCTGTAGCATACTTTTGATATGATAGATTTAAGTTTACCCCTGCCTTTAACCATTTAGTTATATTTGTTTCGATGTTTGAGCGCAGTGTCTCACGGCGTAAATTAGAATCATCCATTATACCATCGGCATCATAATGTCCGAAGGATAAGAAGTAATTTAAACTTTCCGTTCCACCGGAAATACTCAAGTCATATTGCTGCATAGGTGCTGTACCCCCAAAGAACACATCAGCCCAATCTGTAGAAATTCCGTTTTTAATATAGAAATCCTTTTCGCTTTGAAAAGACTGATTGGTTTTCAATGATGGGTCAAGTACTTCCTGCAAGTTTAGCCATTGTTCGGCATTCATCATGGTAATGTTATCTCCAGTCATTTTCGATACACCATATTGGGCACTTATCGTAATTTTGGCCTTTTCTCCTCTTTTTCCTCTTTTAGAAGTTAAGATTACAACACCGTTTGCTGCACGTGAACCGTAAATGGCAGTTGAAGATGCATCTTTCAATACGGTCATACTTTCAATATCATTGGGATTTAATGCAGTAAATGCACCGGAAGAAATAGGAGAGCCATCCAATATAAATAATGGTTCAGAACTACTATTAATAGAACTAACACCACGCAAACGCATTTGTACCGTTCCACTAGGTTCTCCGCTAGGGGTAAATACTTGCAAACCTGCAACTTGTCCTTGCAAAGCATCCCCGATGTTTGCAACAGGTTTTTTCTCCAGTTTTTCACCACTTACAGCTGTAACAGAACCAACAACTGAACCCAGCTTCTTACTAGAACCATATCCTACAATAACAACCTCGTCTAATAAGGCTGCATCTGCCTTCAATACGATCTTTAAGTTAGGTTTAATTGCCACTTCTTGTGTCTGCATACCAATGTACGAAACCTGCAAAGTCTTCGCAGAACTACAATATAGCTATTGATCTAATTATAAGCGATTTACTAAAACAAAAAGAACCCATAAATCGAATATTTGTATATACTATTGTATTGATTATAAGACATATATATTAATATAATTATCATAATGATCTACCGTATATATCCTAATAATAAATCTAACTTACTAATTATTAAGCATATAAATAGAAATATAGTTGTAGTCTACATTATTAATTTACAACTAAAAGTCTTTTAGATAGCATATTGTTGGAAAATAATTATCTATATAGCTGTAATCCAAAACAAAAACGGGAAGCATATCATTTAGAATATGCCTCCCGCTTTATGTGTAAGTTATTTATTATAAAGTCCACTATTTCTATCAGAACCTACTAAATCACAGAGAAGAAATATATTGAATTACCTGGATAATACCCTCGTTATCATTCTTCAACTTATTTTTTTTCTGAAAGCTCATGATTTCTTTCTTTCGTTCAGGGAATATTTTTATAACTTCTTTTATTCTCCTAAAACGCTCACGTTTTCCATTTATTTCTATGGTGTATATAGTATATGGTTCCACTTTATAATTTTCTGGTAATTTCAACTGATACATTTCTCCACCCGTATTAAGAGAGGAAATATTATCAATAGCCGTTGTAGAAGAACTACCATAACCAATATTTTGAGCACCAATACTCAAACGACAGCGATAGGATGCATACAAAGGGTACTTTCCTGACAATAAAACTTCTTCAAAACTATTCCCTGAAGGAATAAAACTCCTCTTCCCGAAATTGATAGTATCAATTTGGTCAATAGGATGAAGAGCCATTTTCTTACCGTCAGAACCAGTATAGATCATTTCTTCAGTTGCCTTATTATAATTCAACTCTACTTTGTTAACTTTCTTATTTTTATAAACAATCTGCCCTTCTTGATATTCGGGAAAAACAAAATGTTTACCATTTTGCCCCCATGCCAAAGTAGTGCTTACAAAACAACAGCACAATACAATTATCTTATTAGAAATAGACGCCATACTATTATTATTTTAAAATGATTTTTTGTTGATACGTCGTATCATTAGCTAAAGTAACAGAAACAATATAAACTCCAGAGGAAAGCTGTTGCAATGATATGGGTTGAGTTACATTATCCCATTTCATAACACCTTTTCCAGAGAGATCTGTAACAACGATATCCTTAATTAACTCATTGGAATGAATTATTAATGTTTTGCTTTCCAGATATATTTTGAAAGAACTGGTTTCCTGTTCTGATTCAACGCCTGTAGTAGTGATATTAATATCAAAACTAAGTTTATCATTCTCTACAACTAAGTTTGTGATACGTAATCCTCCATCACTATCATCAGATAAGAAAGGTTTCGGATAGGTTTTATCCGTCATTACTGCTCCAGCGTTTGTTTGATAAGCAGCCTCGTCTAGAAAACCATTTTCAACTAAGGAACCATAAGGGCGATAGATATAGACCTCATCAGGAGGACCATTCCGGTTACCATTAGATACAGTTGTATTGATTCTATAAATTAATAAACCGGATCTTGGAATGTTCTTTTCGTATTTTCCTTCTTTCTTTCTATATTCCAAAACATAGTATTCATTCGCATTGGATGAATTTATTTTGTAACAAGAGTTATCTGGACCTTGAGAAAGGGGTACTAATGAATATCTACCGGTAGTCGTAATTTCCGGAATTTCAGTAATCCAACTTTTACCTGCATACATCCACTTCATGTAGGCTCCCATATGACACCAGCCACTATTCATTAAATCCCAAGCACCAACAGGGTCTAGAGTTTTACTTTCTTCACTGTAATGATATAAGTCCGGAGCTCCTAAAGCATGAAACATTTCATGGCAGAGGGTATTAACAGTTACTTGGTTTTCCGGTTGAAAAACATAATCCATTACACGCTTGCCATGTATATAGCATTCTTTTGTATAAAGTGACCAACGATGTGCCCATAATAAATCACTCCATCCGTCACTATTTCCTTGAACAACAAAACAGATATTATCAACATATCCGTCATTATCATTATCTATTTCATCTGGAGTAAACTCTTGTTCAATAATACTTCTCATTGCATCAACTGCATTCTGAACAAGATTATGTTCTCTCATTGTAGATTCTTCACTGGTTTTATATCCATCCGGATTAGTCGTTGCATTATAAGCCCGGTAGAAACCTCTGTTATGAAAATCTACATAACCCACATTATTAGCTTCTAAATCAGCATGAGGAAAGAAATGAGACTGGATAGTCAAATTATCATAAGAAACTTCTAAGTAATAATCCTTAAGGGAACCTGTAGAAGAGGTAGTACTATTAAAGCGGCTGTCGTATACACTTCTCTTTTTTGAGAAAGTAGTAGCATCTTGGAAAGATATAAATATTACAATATTATTCAAAGGCTTTTTATGAGAAGCATATTGAGGTTGAAACATTCCCCTTGTCCGCGATAAAGGTTGCAAACGTTCACGACGAACATCATATTTTTCTTTGGAAATTTTTAACCAAGGTTTGAGCTTTGTATCAGCTATCGATGTTTTTCCTACTAAAAATGGTGAAGGAACCAATTCTCCCATATCATTTTTCTCAGCATAATAGCAGTAACCATCTTCTCCTTGCAATACTGTATAACCATCTTTGTCATGCACCCAATGGTAAAACTCATCCCCTGAAGCATACAGCGTTAATTGACTTCCATCAGGTTGGGTAACTGTTGTTTCAAGAAAGCTAAAAGGAGCAGCATACATCCAGCAGAAAATGTTGCACCAAAAACAAATCAAAAGTAATCTTTTCTTTATCATATTATTGATTTTAAACAAAATAAGGTCACCCCATCAAATAGGTGACCTTATTCTTAAATGACTATAAGGAAGGAATTATTTTGCTTTCGTAGCTACAACGCCATCCATAAGTAAGGTAAAGAAGCCACCAGATGCGCCTGTAGATGGATGAATTGCTTGGAATCCAAATCCATATTCAAACGTAATTACTCCATTCTCAAAAATTCCAGCTAAAGCACTCACTGTATATAAATCTTCTCCCTCTACATGAGTGGCCCTGAAGTAACGGTTCCATGCATCTGTAGGTTTCGGCATAGGACCTATATATTGATTATCTTTCATTGCAACCACAATTTCCCCATCTACTTCTTCCACACTCATTTTGGCAAGAGTTCCATAACCAAAATTCACATTTAATACGTTCGTATCTTCATCAGAAGCGCTAATTACTGCTGGAACGCTTACCGGAGTAACTTCATCGAAAGCAGAAATACCAGTTATATTATAAGTTCCGATTATAGCTGCCCACGGATGTTCGTCGTCTACAATCGTAACGAGAACACTATTTTGTTCAGATTCTAGTAATTTAGGAGATGTCGCTGAGATAATAATTTTAAAAGTCTTTTTTCCGGTAAAGACATCATTATCTATCGGTCTTACAATTACATTTTGTACTCCACAACCATCTTCAAAAACAATCTCTTTGTTTTCAATAACAAAGTCTGTTCCTTCAATGGCCGGACTACTTTCTCCTTCGGAAGAAGCTGTAAGGGTTACCGTTACTTTTCCACTCCCTTTAATCCCTGCTAAAGCAAGAGGGATTTGAAGGGGCTCGGTAGCATTTTCATCTACTGAAGCTGTCGTTGTCGGAAAACTTGCATTAGAATCTGCCGCTCTGAATGATTGTGGTTCGTTATCATCACATGCAGCAAAAGTAAACAACAACCCGACAGCCAATATTAAATATGTCAATTTTTTCATTTGTTTCCGTTTTTAGAAATTAATACTTGTTTTGAATCATATTCTCATTAGCATCTATTTCGCTTTGTGGAATAGGCAGGAGATAGTAAGGACTGTCTGCAGATACTTCTTGAGCACCGGCAGGAGCACCTGTACCATCAGCTAAGAAACCTAAACCATCACGCTCCAAATCTTCATGTCTGCGCTTTAAGTCAAAGAAACGGTGCCCTTCAAATGCCAGTTCCAAACGTCTTTGTAACTGAATGGCTTTTTCCAAACTCTCACCACTTTCATTACCTGCTTCATAATCTGAATAACGTTTTGAGCGTACAATATTCAAGTCTGCCAAAGCAGGAGTATACTGCTTCAAATTGTAATTAGCTTCTGCACGAGTCAAGTACATTTCTGCAGTACGTATAAGAGGAATATCAACCAGACCGGCAGAGGCACCACCATTAGCCCATTTCCATACCATATTGCAATCACCACTTTCGCTGGTAACCATTTTGATAACAGAATTACGGCAGTCAGTGGTTGTATACAGTTCTCTTAATCCGCAAGAAACAGAATAATTACCTACATAGCTGGTTGTAGCACCCTGTCCCCAGCTGTTGCCAGGTAGAATTCCATCATCTGATTTAAGTGCTATGCGGAATAAAACCTCAGGAACTGCCATACTGGTAGTATATACTTTGCTGAAACCTTGAGTATCCGCCATATCAGAGCCATCACCTGTAATAGCAGCTGTTGCATTTGTTACAGCTAATTGATTTTCACCCATTGTTAGATACACGCGTGCCAAAATAGCACAAACAGATTTCTTATTTAAGCGATAATTGATTTTAGCATTGTAATCATCGCTCATCAATCCTTTCGCTCTTTCCAAATCTTCTACCAACCATGTATATACCTCTTTCACAGTATTACGTGCCGGAAAATCAGTTTCCGTATCTTTTTTATAAGTAACTCCTAAATCACCGTCAGAAGCCTGCTGATAGTTTCTACCATATAAACGTACCAGATCAAAATGTATCATGCCACGTAAAGCCAGACATTCAGCAAGTAGGTTGGCACCTAACTTTTTATCTGCTTCAGCTATTTCCATACCATCCAAACGGGTAATAACCTCATTAGCACCTAAAATACCATTATAAGCAGCAGACCACATACCAGTTACACCATATGTATCAGCGTAAAACTTGAAATCGGCAAATTCATTGTAAATCAAACGGCCGTCACGATTCAATGTTAGATTATCGGACATAACGTCTGGAACCATCAACATAAACTCGGTGGTATAAGATGCCGAACGAATTGATTCATATACACTATTGGTTGTATTATCAAAGTCTTGCATAGACTCTAGTGCATTGTCACTATTCAGAGAGTCATGAGGAGTGGTATCCAGAAAACCAGAACATCCGGTCAGTGACAAACTAAAAAGAGCAACTGCTGGTATTATTGTTTTTTTAATTAATTTCATACGAGTGTCTTTTTTGAAATTCATAAATAATAATTAGAAACCTATTTCAATACCGAACATGATCGTTCTGGAAGCCGGGTAGCTAAAGTCAAGAACACCACCTGTAGCACCTGCACCTGTACCTGCAGGTGAATCACCTACCTCAGGGTCAAGTCCTTTAAATCCTGTTACAGTAAACAGATTCAAACCTTGTGCAAAAAGTCGTAACTTCTCTACATGGGCTACCTTTAGCCATTGCTTCGGGAAAGTATATGCCAAGGTTAAGTTTCTCAAACGTAAGTATGAAGCATCTTCCAGATATCTGGTAGACTGATAAGAACTATTGTTGATACTTTGTTTGGGCACATTAGTTATATCTCCCGGATTTTTCCATTGGTCATACAGCATACTCTTATCTTGGTTATTACCATACTGTGCACCATCACTTTCCGTAAAGAAACGAATATGATTATAGATATAATTTCCACCAGAGAAGTAGAAATCTGCAGCTAATTCCCATCCTTTATATGACAGATTTGCACCAAAAGAACCAAAATATTTGGGGTCAGGAGTCTTACCATCTAAAACTACAGCGTCATTTGAATTGTAAGTATTGGTAATTCTGCCATCTGCAGTATAGTACAAAGCGTCACCATTGGCAGGATTTACTCCAGCCCAACGAACCATCTTATAGACATTGATAGGATAGCCTTCCTTAATCAGGTTATTCCAACCAACAGAAATATCATTTCCCTTATATAATTTTTTGATTTCATTCTTATTTTGAGAAATCATTCCATTCAATGTCAGTTTCCAGTCATTGGTTCTGATAAGATCACCACTGATAGAGAGTTCATACCCTTTGTTCATCAATTCACCAACATTATCAATACGACTTGAGAACCCTGAAGTCATAGACAAACGAGTTGAAAGTAACAAATCGGTTGTTTTACGTTGGTAGACATCAAATGTAACATTTAAACGTGAATCGAACAAAGAAGCATCCAAACCCACAGATGCCTGCATACTCTTTTCCCAAGATAAGTCAGGGTTCGGTAAACGTGCAGGATAAGCAGTTGATGCACCATTATAGCTACCATAACCATATACACCTTGTGCAGCATAATCACCAATGTTATTATTACCACTGGTACCTACACTACCACGAACTTTCAAACGAGTAAGCCAGCTTACATCTTGCAAGAATGATTCACGTTCCATGTTCCAGCCTAAACCTACAGCCCAGAACATACCATATTGGTTATCTGCTCCAAAACGTGAAGAACCATCCCAACGAATCGCTGCATCAATAATGTATTTACTATCATAAGTATAACCGGCAGTTGCCAGATATGAAAGCATTCTCCAATCAGTAGTATTTCCTGCTACATCTTTATCTGTTGCTCCAACTGAAATAGCATCCAATTTACCAGTTGCAAAACCACTAACAGAAGCTGTCAGTGTACGGTAATGGCTGGATTGAGCTTCCATTGCAGCTGCAGCTTTTACTTCATGAACATCATTAAAAGTTTTGTCATAACTCAACATATTGGTCCATACCCAAGTAGAACGTTGTTGAATACGATCGTTACGATAACCATAAGGTGAACCTAAAATCTGTGATAATTGAGATTCCGGTTTATTAAATTGGTAGTTTTGATATTGAGTAAAATCTACACCTGCTACCGTTGTATATTTGAGCTGATCCCAAATTCTCCATTCCAAATTGAAAGCTGCAATAATTTTAAGTTTACTTAAGCTTGCAGGATTATTTGCAATATTCTCAAAAATATTAATTTGATTACCAGCAACCTTCATGTCAGTATTATAGCTACCATCTTCGTTATAAGGAGCATCATAAGGATTAGCGTTAAAGATATAGTTGAACGGATTCAAAGCATTACGGTCTGTTCTTAGCAAACCTTCCTTGGAAATACCTGCAGAAGAATTAAAGCCAATTTTCACTACATCTTTAATTTTATGCTCAAGATTAGCACGCAATGTACTTCTTCTAAGGTAAGAACCAGGTACTATAGCATCCTGATCAAAATATTGGCCTGATAAATAGAAACGAGTAGCGTCAGTACCTCCTGCCACATTCAATTCATAAGACTGTGTAGTACCGGTACGGAAAATTTCATCAGCCCAATTTGTATTTTTAGCAGCAGCAATTTCAGCATCAGTCATTGCTCCACCATTAGCTCCGCCAGATGAACCGCGGCCAATACCTAGCTGACGTTCATAAGTAAGCTTTTCTTGTGCATTCATCATTGTAAAATCACTATCAGATAAGGTTCTGGTAGAAATTCCAAAAATGGCTTTTAAGTCAATTGTAGTTTTACCACTTTGACCTTTCTTGGTTGTGATAAGAATAACACCATTAGAACCCCTGGAACCATATATTGCGGTTGCAGATGCATCCTTCAATACAGACATATATTCAATATCATTTGAGTTTAGTGCTGCAAAATCTGCAGAAGAAACAGGTACACCATCGATTACGAATAGTGGATCACTACCGGCAGATATAGAACTTGTACCACGAATCTTAATATTAGCACTTGCTCCCGGACGTCCAGTTGCAGCAGTTACTTGCACACCTGCAGCTTTACCTTGCAATGCCTGGTCTACACTGTTTACCGGTACTTTTGACAACTGATCAGCTTTTACTATTTCAACAGAACCGGTCAACGAACTCTTTTTTGCAGCACCATAAGCCACTACTACTACTTCATCAAGCATAGCAGCATCTGCCTTAAGCACAATCTTTAGATTGCGTTTAATTGCCACTTCTTGCGTCTGCATACCAATGTACGAAACCTGCAAAGTCTTCGCAGAACTACCACTAAAATAACATACTGTACATCAACGATATATATACTTGACAGGAACTATCTATTAGGAAAGGTATATTTATATATTACGCTGATAATTAGATGTATATATATCCACTCATTACATGCATACTTATATAACGATCTACCCAATATTGCACTGTAACAAGATATAATCAGTTGATTAACAAATGCATACCTATTAACTATTCTATTTCTGAGGCATTTATAATTAGTCTCAAGTTACTATATTGTCATTTTATGCAAGATAATTTACTTGCATCCACAATATATCTATACAAAAATGCGAAGAATATCCTATAAAAGTATTCTTCGCATTTTACGTATAGATTATTTATCAATAAAACAATCTTAAGATCAAAAAACTTACCTTTTTAAAAGTCTCAGATTTATCTTCATTACATATTCAATCATTAGTGTCCCGATTTTAACGGGACACTAATGATTGAATGTGAAAACTTCTACTCCTTTGTTGTACCTCAAAAAGTAGACACAGATATAATAAAAGATGCCGGAAGCGAATATTATTTTTATAAACAAAGAGCTAGTAGGCTTTGTAGACATCAAGAACTATATAGATCTTTATCAGTACATCACTATGCCCCCCCTGTTATTGGATCCCCACTATTAGGGTTCATTCGGGACTTGTACTCCTATAGTGTACGCTCATGCTGGTGTACCCAAAAAGAAGGCACCTTCACAGGCACCTTCTTAAAAACACTTTAATTAAAACACTTTGGGTAAACATACCCAAATATACTTATAAAGTAGAAGACTCTACTTATTGAATGGACCTAATATTTCCTCTTTATATAATTTGATTGTATTTTTAGAATTAGAATTATCTGTCATTGTTATTACAGTAGGATTTTCGTCACTATCGGCAGACAAAGTGAAAGTCTTTCCATTAAATGGATAAACCATATAGCTCCAATTATAATCATTCCATAAAGTGACACCAAAATTATTACCTCTGGAAGCAAATGTAAAATTCACTTGATTGTCGCCCGCAGTTTTGTTATTGAAAAGTAAGAATCCTACTGTACCACCACAACTCCAATAAAAAGCGGTAGTTGTTGCATCATATGGTGTAAATAATGCATAATCCAAAGGAACCCCTAATGCCGGCATTACCTGAGTTTTGATAGCATTCCACCTAGCAATTGCTTGAGGATCTCCTAATCCACTCATTGCAAAATACCAGTCGTTGTTGAGCAAAAGATAATTAAGTGGGAAAGTTGGAGTAAAGAGGGCATTTACACCATTTGTTGGAGAAAAGGTACCATACTTTTCATCAGGCTGATATTTCAATTCCTCAATTGACTTTCCATTCAAAACCACCGGCTCACGGAATTTAATATTTCCTTCAGTCGTTATAATGTATGGCGCTTCTACTGTAACATCATTATCACCTTCCGTATAAGTAATTGCAAGGTTTCTATATGAAACTGTAACATCCGCTTTAAAATCACCCTCTGTATATTTATAAGCTATGAATTGAGAAAACACTTCATCTGCATCCTGAACACCTTGCAAGAAATCTTTCCATGCAACTGTTTCAGCCAATGGAGTCATTATGATTTTGGTAAGATTCTTCTTTCCTTTTAGTATCACCTTATCTTTAGTGGCCTCCATAATAGTAAACTCAAAGTCTCCTTCCATACCTTTTCCATCACTGCCTATTCCTCCGGGATTATGCGGATCTGAGAAAAAGTGCATTATTTCATTGTGGGTGTCAAAACTCAATACCGGACCAGCACTTTGCTTTAATACGTACGTACTGGCAACCTTTGCTCCAGCATCATATATGTCACTTGCTACTTGTACTGTACCATCTTCTGCAAATGAAACTAATATATTATAACCTCCATAAGTTAGGTTTGCGGAAGGATAGTACTCCATCAACCAACCATTCTTGGCACTTGTCAATACCTCTTTATCAGCCTTTAGTGTCGCTTCAATACGATTGGCAGAAGAATCATTAAATAAATTTTCCTCTTCTGGTGTGCAGGATGAATAAAGAGCGACGGCAAGCGATATAAATAATAAATTAAATATTTTTTTCATATTACTTTCTAATTAAGTGTTGTTAAATCAAGAGTAGCTACTTCTGCAGAGCGACGGGTAACGACTTTACGCAACTCATCAATATCTATTTGCCAACTACCTTTTAAATATTCTCTTATAATTTCCAATTTATCAAGGATGGCCTGCTTACCAGATTCATCTTCACCAACAACTCCGGCTGCTAATAACTTTTGCCAAGCAGCTTCTGTGCGAGTTATGTAAACAGAAAGAATTTCTGCAAAATCTTCATTTGCTTCCTTGCTAGCATATCCTGATACAAAACCGGATTTAGGAGCATCAGGATCTTTCAAGTTAATCCAGTCCGTAGCTCTATAATTACCGGCAGAGATCAAATTGAAGTCTGTATCATAGTTTTTCTTCTGCTGCAAAATGTGGGTAAACTCATGGTGCATTGTTTGGAAAAACCAATAATTCAAGTCTGTTGTACTGCCACTCTTATCAGGGAATGGGCTATCGATATCAATATACGGATGCTCAATATCAATAACGTTCACATTATACAGTGTCACCTTTATTCCTCCTTCGGCAGTACCCATCACAATACTACCAGTGTTAGGATAGTACGCCGGAGAACCAAACAGCTGCATCACTCGTGGACAATACATTTTGACGAATTCATCACCGGCTACTTCCTTATAAACATCAATCCATACATATTTCATCATTTTGGCCAGAGCTATAGACTTATCATAGTCTGCAGGAATCAGGTTAAACTCCATGTTCGATTCCTTATCATCATATCTATAATTAAAACTGATATTATAGGGCGTTACATAGTTCTTCATCAGCCAATTGTCGAATTCATTCATTTTCGGCTCTTCCGTATCAAAAATACTCTTTGAGTCAAGATCATCTTCACTGCAAGCCCCTAAGCACAAAGTGAATGTAATCAATAAAAATAGTTTTATATATTTCATAATTATTTCATTTTTAAAGGTTATTATCTTGGGTTAGCAGCCAAACCGGCATCAATAACATCCGAAGGCAACTGGATGGCACGACGCAGATCACCGACTTTCAATATATCTGTAGCCAATCCATAACGGTTGTGCGCTACTTCTATGCCATAGCGTTTAATGTCACACCAGCGTTGTCCATCATGCATTGTCTCAATACGGCGCATGTGCAATACACATTGAATAAAATTCTCTTGCTCACCTGATGCTACAGTAAATCCCTGAGGGTGAAGTTCTTTTTTGATAGTACGATCACTCCCCCCATCAGCCATAGATGGTATAGGGCAATATTTAATATCATTCCAGAATTTATTGATGCTTTCACGAGTCAATGTTTGCAGAGTATGAGTCATGCCATCATCATCAACATACGAAGAAAGGCAATTTGTAACTTGCCAACTATTTAAATCGGCAGCAGCTTCCTCATATTTCTCCAAAAATGTATAAGCCTCTGCACGACAAAGCAATGTTTCATTTGTTGTAAATGGAACAAATACAATATGCGCAAAACCTGTGCCGGATGTTTTGTCTGTATACTCCCAGAATTCATCCAACTTCGGGAAGCGTACAGTCTGATTCGAACCATAAAGTTTTCTACCCAGAATCAAGAAACTGCTGGAACCTGAAGAACCCCATGGACCTTTGGCCCAATAAGTCTCATAAGTGGTTATTTCCCGCCCATGATTGTAACGTGGCCCACTTCCGGAACCGATTCGCCCAGCAGCTGAATATGCCGGAATAATTAAAAGGTTGCAGTTTTCACTTGCCTGCACGTAGGCATTTGTCACGTCACCTGCTCCAAGTGGAATGTAATTGGTCATTTGACGCAATGCCCTATCCGGATTGCTTCCTAATACTTGCGTTGCGTATTCCACTACCTTCTGATAGTTTGACTTATCAGGTTTTACATAGAATAAGTTAAAGCGTGTTGCAAAAGCATAAGCAGCTTTTTTATTAAAATGATATTTAGGGACAGTGTAAACATCATCACTGATATATGGCAAAGCAGCTTCTATGTCCGCATTGATTTTTTCGTAAAGTTCTGCCATGGTTCCTCTTTCATATTTCACAATTACTTGAGTTTCCGGCTTTTCAGAATAGGGAATTCCCATATCCTTATCTGCCGTTTCCGGGTTATAAGGTAAACAGAAGACATTTGCTAATACAAAGTGGGCATAAGCACGGCACATCAAAGCTTCCGCCTTTTGAGGAGCCAGACTGGCGGGATCCCCCAAATCATATATTGCCTGTATAGCTTGATTGGCAGCTGCTATGGCGCTATAATGAGTTTGCCACATGTAACGTGGATCATCATTACCATCACTCGTGATATCTGACCACAAATAGATTTCCTCTTGATCCTTATAATTGACTGAATACTGAGGCCCGTGATCCACTACATTGTCACTACTATATTCCATCATGAGGACAGGGGTCTTGTTTGGATAAGCAGATACAAGTATAGATGTTACTTTTGCTTCCGTGTCAATTTCAGCACGGTTATCCGGCATCGTATTGAGGAAATCATCGCAGGAACCCAGCAAGAATGCAGTTCCTATAAGCGCTATATATATATGTTTCATATTTTTATTCTCTTTTTAATGGTTAAATTCCTAATCTCAAGGTTAGCGTAAATTGGCGTGGTACGGGGACTGCCACACCTCCTGTATTGAAGAATTCAGGGTCTTGTCCGTTCAACGTCTTATCAGCATAAATCAAGAATAAGTTGGTTGCTTGAAGCTTAAGTGATAAGTTGTTGAATTTTAATGGTGCAATCCAGGATTTTGGAAAATCATATGATAATGAGATTTCTTTCATGCGAATGAAGTCACCTTTAGCCACACGTGCAGTAGAGCGGTTGTAAGCATTATAAGCATAACTCAAATGATTATATTCTTGATTTAAACGACGGTCCGCAATAACAGGAATATTAGTCGTATTCTCATCGCCCGACTGCGTCCAACGGTTCTTGAATTCTTTGGGCATGGCTGTCAGGTCAGAATACCAGTTTTTGAAAACCGGATCCAGACGGATAACATTACCAAATGAGTAGGTCATGAATACATTCAGCTTAAAACCTTTATAACTAAAGGTATTTCCAAAACTACCAGTAATAGTCGGATCTGTAGGCCCTTCGTATACCAAATAGTCTTTTACGCGTGATTGGAAGTTAAGATCTGTCACAGTCAGTGTGCCACTTTCATTAATAAAAGTAGGAAGACCCTCTTCGTTCAACCCTTGGAAGTCAATAGAGAACAGAGAACGCACGGGATAACCTTTCATTGTAAAACCGGAACCAATCACCATATCCAGAATACGGGTGTTAGTTTCCAAATCCGTTACTTCATTTTTAGCTTGCGAGAAGATGAAGTCTGTATTCCATTTAAAATCCTTAGTTACAATATTGCGTGTAGACAATGTAAACTCTATGCCATGCGATTTCATACTTGCTACATTGGCATACTTCATCACTTGTCCACCAATACCCATTGTGTTAATAGCACCAATCAAGTCATAATTATCACGTTTATACCAATCAGCTGCTAAATTGATGCGATTGTCCAGAAAACCAATCTCAGCACCGATATTGAGTTCGTGTTTCTTTTCATAAGTAAGTTCACTATTCTCAAGGTCGTCAATCTGTAAACCCGATTCTTTCACTGAAGTAAATGGGCGCCAAGGATTAAAACTACTAATCACTACCCGAGAGTTGGTTACGTTTGCCGGACCACGGTCTGCGGTCAGTGAATAAGATGCCTTTAAAGTCAGGTTTGATAATGTCGGTCGCAAATCTTCAAAGAATGCTTCTTCATGTACATTCCAGGCACCAGACACATTCCAAGTAGGCAACCAACGAGAAGAACGACTCTTACCTAACTTATTGGAACCCTCATAGCGGATAGTACCATTAACAGTGTATCGTCCTTTATATGAATAAGTACCTGTTGCGAAGAATGCCACCTCACGTGAACGGCTTTCTTCTACAGTATAATAATTTGTGTTCTCTTCATTGCCCTGCTTAAAGTACTGATAGTCATAAGAAGGGAGCATCCCCATCTCATACTGCATGCCTACACCATTAAACCATGTTTTCGTGCGATCCATAGAATTCACTTCCATACCGCCGAAAAGGTTGATAATATGATCTTCTGCAAATACATCGTTATAATTCAATGTTCCACGGAAATCCCAACTATTCATTCCATATTTTGTTTCACGATAAAATCCACCTACCGGTAATACACTGACGGGTAGAGAATTCACCTTGTCCGGATCGGTATACAGCCAGGGATTAGCATCACGCATGGTAGCATCATCCATTGCACGAAAAGCCCAAGCCTGGTTAGAATAATCTTTAACATAGTGTGATTGTGTCGTTGTAGAATATTTATAAGCGCCCAGAGCAGAAGCTTCTAAATTTTTGAGTATTTTCCATTTTAATTCTCCTTGAAATTTCATATCAACTACATTTAAGTCCATGTAGTTGTTTTCAAGTTCATGCAGAATGTTGAACGGAGCATAATTGCGGACGTAGGTTTCATTAGCGTCCAATGTGCGTGAGGTATTTAATGCATATGAGTATGGATTAATATCAAAATCGCGTGATACTTCTCCGGTTACATAATTAGGTGTTGAACCTAAAGTGCCGGGAGCTTTTTGTTTACGATACGAAGCATTTCCTATCAGGTTCAATGATAAATTGCTGTAGATATTATACAAGGCATTTACATTGGCTGTATAGCGTTGAACCGAGCTTTGTTTGGTCCATCCCGGATCGTTCATGACACTAAGTGATGTGTAATAAGAGGCTTTTTCTGTACCACTTGACATGCTGATTGCATGGTTTTGTGAAACAGAACTATTGAACAGATAATCAAACCAATCTGTATTTCGGTACTCGGCTTGTTGCAAATAGGTATTGATTGCCTTGGTTGTATTTGGCAGACCAAATCCACCATTTGGAGTATAGTCATTAATCAGATGATACATTTTGCCATAAACGCCACTGTCAGATGCGCGATAAACATTCGAAAAGTTTAAGTAACCGGCGTTTGCCATCTCCTTGAATACTCCCATCTGTTCTTGTGAATTCATTATATTGAAATTGGTATAGCTGGGCTTCATTCGCATCGTAAATTCGCCGGTATAACTAATTTTGTTGGAACCGGCCTTACCTTTCTTTGTTGTCACAACGATTACACCAGCCATTGCGCGTGCACCATAGATAGAAGTGGCTGATCCATCTTTCAAAATCTGGAAGCTTTCAATATCATCCGCATTCAATCCTGAAATGGCTGAGCTAATCAGCGTAACTGCGTCACCGGATGACAAATCATCAGCACTAACCTCGGTAACATCCTCCATAATAACCCCATCTACTACCCACAGCGGCTTAGAACTACCATAAATAGAAGTAGCTCCACGTACGCGGATTTTAGGAGCTGTACCAAATGTGCCGGAGACATTCTGAACGGATACACCAGCAGCACGACCTTCCAGCGCACGGCTTATTTCAGGCAGGCCGTCTAATTTTACGTCATCGGCAGATAATTTTGATGTAGCACCAGTAAAGAGACGTTTGTCCATACGCTGCATACCAGTAACCACAACTTCCTGAAGCATTTCGCTGTCGATTTTCATCGTAACTTTTAAGCGTGGCTTGATACTTACTTCTTCTGTTTTCATACCAATGTAAGAAATTTGCAATGTCTTCGCAGAACTTATTTTTGCTTACAACGCTGATAAACAGGTGTATAAATATAAACAAAGAACTTGCATATGAATGAAATAGATTTGTAATACACTAATTTTCAGTCATATAAAATATAATATATTTATTTGTATCTACCATAATTCTTCCATTTTCAAATGATAATCCATTTATTATCAGTATATTGACGCTTAATTAAGAATCTAAATGAACTACGGAATAGAGACTATACAGCTTATCCAATAAACTTATGTAAACAAATACATACCAATTAACTATGATCTCATGAAACTGTCATATTAATAAAAACGCTTTGCATGATATATACAGTTTTCCCAAAAGTGTCGAGACACAGCTACATAAGATTTTATAGTGTAATTTTGCCTACACGCTTACACCAACCTCTGTATCTCCCTGTTGATCAGATATAGAACGGTGGTGGTGGCAGATCAAGAAAGGTATAGGCAAATTTACCTACACCTTTCCAAAACATGCATATATCACTGATTACCTTGCCGTCAATCATTATATATGCAAAAAATGATTATTTCATAATCTCCGCATTTCCCTGCCTTTTCTACTAAAAGGTTTCGGATTAGAGTAATTTCCATTATATAGTATTCCATTTTTTGCCTACTTACGTCTATTCTAAGCAGGGAGTGTAAATATCAACCGTCTATATTCATCGAGACAACTGCACATGCTTATTTTGCTAATAGACAATATTTTACTATTGTCCACTAATGTGGAGTACGTGCTCCACAGTCGTGAATATATTGCTTCATTATTGTGAAGCAGCAGATCCACAATCGTGGTTGCATGAAATAAAGTAATATAGATGTAAGGTATATTGTATAAAACGAATAAGAAAAGGGGTATTATGTTAACATAAGATGCTACTACCCGGTAATAGCATTGTGTAAATATAAAGAATACTAAGAAAGGAAACAGAGGAAATAAGAGAAATAGAACAAAAAAACAAGATGCTTGGCAAACAGATTTACAAGGAAAGGTGTAAACCATTTATCCAATATTCCAGTAGCTACATGATAAGCGGTTACACCTTAAACTTTAATAGAATTTACTTTCCTTTTTTGCGATGAACCGATGAATGATTTTTTTCCAAATCACTTATTATTGTCGCATCCATTACATTCGTGTATATTTGTGTGGTTTTCACGCTCTTATGCCCCAAAAGCTTCTGTACTGTTGTGATATTGACACCATTATAAATTAATAATGTGGCATTGGTATGTCGAGCAGTATGAAATGACACCTTTTTAGCCACTCCTGCTAACCGGGCAATTATTATTAATTCTTTATTCACATTTGAGTTATCTCTTAAATGGAAAAAGTCTTGTAGGTTTGCCTGATATTTATTCAAAATTAGAATTCCTTTTCCACTAAAAAGTAAATATAGTGGCAATCGAACTTCAGTACCTGTTTTAATAGATTTATATATCAGCCATGTCTCCTGATGCATCTCTACAATGTTATCGGGCTTCATATTTACAAAATCAGAATATCGCATACCAGCATAGCAACAGAACGAAAATGCATCTAATGTTTTCTGGTATTTCGTATAGCGTCCTTTCAATTGCAAGGTCTCTAACTTTTCCAATTCTTCCGGAGACAAATGTGTATGGCCGTTTTCTACAGTTTTAATTTTATATTTTCTGAAGGCATATTTTTGTATATCCATATATTCTTTATTAATGGCTACATTAATATGACGTTTCAAGTGTTTCATGTGTTTGGCTATCGTATTGGTGTGATATCCTTTTGACTGCAGGAAGTATTCGAAAGAGGATACAAATTCAAAAGTTAGATCTGAAAATGTTACGTTTTTCTTAAAATCTTGTAAAAGAGCAAGCGTAGACAAATGATTGCGTTTAGTACTCTCTTTTAAGCCAGAAGTCATTACCTCTTGCTTAAAAAAAGGAATAAACGAAAATTTATCTTCCTGTTCTTGCTTTTCAGAAAGTACATCTTTTAGAACATCCAAATTAATAGTTTTACCCTGTTGCCAGAGTTCAAGTTCACGCTTTTCTATCATTGCGACAAATTCATAAATTAATCGATTTAAAGCGTCTGCATTAGGATGGTTTTTAACTAGTAGTTTCTTTGCATCCCATTGGTCGGGTCTTAAGTAGACTTTTGTCGAAAAATACTTCTTTCTCCTGTTCAGATAGGCCTCTACCTGCACCAGAGCCATACCTTTCTTGTTAAGGCTCTTTTTCCTGTTGTACACCAAACTGTAAATAATCTTGTTCATCATTAGTTGTTTTAGTTAATACTATGAACAAATAAGACGGGATAATGTGCTATAGAAGAACTAAATAAGGCTTAATATCTGCAAAACTATGCCCCAAAAGAGTTTTTCTATTTTGTATTTCCTTTATAAAAAAGGTAAATCTACGTAAAATGGCTTTCAATTTTATTCCTCCGACATGCATTATTAACACTTTTTGTTTAAAAGAGAAGGGGCATATTAAGGAATAACAGTCAAGAAGGGGCTTCATAGTGATAGCATTTAAATAGTCATTTAGGTTTTTTTAGTGCAAAAAAGCTGCTGTTAAGCATAAAAATAAGCATTCAGTTAACAAATTGATAGATTTACAAGGTTTTTTCAACAAAATAATTGTTCGTTTCAGTTTTATTAATATATTTGCATTTTGTTAGAGTAAAGAAACAATTAATGTAAAGTTAAACTTTAAGAGAGAATTTATGAAAAGAAAATTAATGCTGTTATTGGCCTGTCTTTTTGTTGGAATAGGCCTAGTAACTGCCCAAACTCAGACCATCACGGGTGTTGTGATTTCTGAAGAAGATGGGCAGCCAGTTATTGGAGCCTCTGTATTGGTAAAAGGTACTCAACTTGGTACTATTACCGGTGTAGATGGTGATTTTACTTTATCGAACGTACCAAGTTCTGCGAAGACTTTGCAGATTTCGTACATTGGAATGCAAGCACAAGAAGTGGGTATTAAACCTACTGTGAAGGTTATTATGAAGTCTGATGCTGAGATGCTTGACGAAGTAATGGTGGTTGCTTATGGTACCGCGAAGAAGTCTGCATTTACAGGTTCTGCTTCAACTATCAAAGCAGATAAGTTGGCAGAGCGTCAGGTCTCTAATATAACTAATGCACTTTCAGGTCAGGTGGCTGGTGTACAAACAACCAGCGGAAATGGCCAACCGGGTACCGGGTCTACTGTACGTATTCGTGGTATCGGTTCGATTTCTGCCAGTAATAATCCATTATATGTAGTAGACGGTGTACCTTATGATGGAGATATTTCTGCTATTAACTCTCAGGATATTGAGAGTATGACAGTTTTGAAAGATGCAGCTTCTAATGCTTTGTATGGTGCACGTGGTGCGAACGGTGTTATTTTGGTAACTACTAAAAAGGGGGCTTCCGGAAAAGCTGTTGTTAACGTTGATGCAAAATGGGGTACAAATAGACGTGGGGTTCCCAGTTATGACGTTATGACCAATGCTAATCAATATGTTGAAACCTATTATAAAGCAATGCTTAATGGCTGGGCAGGTGGTGACCCCAATAAAATTGTTGATTATGCAGGAGATGGTTCTGTGATGATTTCTGGTAATAACCTAGTTAATGCCTTGATTTTTGGCAGTGACTATCTGGGATATCCTATATATACAACGCCGAATGGAGAAAATGTAATTGGTATGGATGGTAAAATTAACCCTAATGCTAAAATTGGTTCTGTTTATGGTGATTATTATGTAACACCAGATGATTGGGAAAAAGAATTGTTTGATAATAGTAATTTGCGTCAGGAATATAATGTTAGTATTAGTGGTTCAAGTGATAAGATGACCTACTATATGTCAGCAGGTTATCTGGATGACAGTGGTATTATTCCGGGCTCTGGTTATTCTCGTCTCTCTACTCGTTTGAAAGCAGACTATAAGGTACAAGAATGGTTGAAAGTAGGTGCAAATTTCTCATATGCCAATGTAAAGAGCCGTTATCCTGATGAACAAACAAAGACAGGAAGTAGTATGAACTTGTTTTATATTACTAATAATATAGCTCCTATTTATCCTCTATATATTCGTAATGCAGATGGTAGCATTAAACAGGACAGCCGTGGTTATACAATGTACGACTATGGTAATGGTATGTATAACAGGCAGGTGAATGGAAAGACTGAGGCTCTGAATCGTCCATTCTTGTCCAATTCTAACCCTGCTTCTTCACTACAGTTGGATAAACGTGAATTCTTAATGGATATTCTTAGTGCGAAAGGATTCGTTGAAATTGAGTTTATGCCAGGTTTGAAAGCTACTGGAAACTGGGGTATGGATTTGGATAATACTCGTTATTCAGAGTTGGTTAACCCGTATTATGGCCAGTATGCTTCAGAAAGTGTTGGCGGTCTTGTTTCTATGGAGCACTCTCGTACTTTCAGTGTAAACCAACAGTATTTGCTTACCTATAAGAATAATTTCGGGATACACAATATAGATTTGTTAGCAGGATTTGAATCTTATAATTATAAATCTCAGTATTTGTCCGGTAGTAAGCAGAAATTGTATAATCCTACAATTATAGAAATAAATAATGCAATCAAGACTCCAGCTGTTTATTCTGCAACTACTAATTATGCAACTCAGGGCTTCTTAGCACGTGCCCAATATGATTATGATAGTAAGTATTTTGCAAGTGCTTCTTATCGTCGTGATGCTTCTTCTCGCTTTCATCCTGACCACCGTTGGGGAAATTTCTGGTCTGTAGGTACCAGCTGGTTGCTGAATAAGGAGGCTTTCATGAGTGATTTAACATGGATTGACATGTTGAAGTTTAAGGCTAGTTATGGTGTACAAGGCAATGATAATATTGGTAATTATTATGCTTATCAAGATCAGTACTCTGTATCTAATAGTAATGATGATTTCTCTGTTTCTCTTGCATATAAAGGTAATAAGAATATCACTTGGGAAACGTCTCATAGCTTCAATACTGGTTTTGATTTCGAATTCTTTGACCAACGTTTGAACGGTACGATCGAATATTTTAGCCGTAAGACTACGGATATGTTGTATAACAAACCAGTTAATCCGTCAGTAGGCTATTCTGCAATTCCAATGAATGTAGGTTCTATGATTAATCGTGGTGTTGAACTTGACTTGAATGGTGATATTATCCGTACTAATGATATTACGTGGAGTGTAAACTTCAACTTGACTCATTTTAAGAATAAAATCCAGAAACTGCATCCTGATTTGAATGGCGAATTGATTGATGGTAGCCGTATTTATCAGGAGGGGGAGTCTATGTATCAATTCTATTTGCGTAAATATGCAGGTGTAGATGAGGAAACGGGAGTTGCTCTTTACTATAAAGATATAACAGATGCGAACGGTAATGTTACTGGTCAGGAAAAGACTCAGAATTGGTCAGATGCAACTCGCCATGCAACGGGTGATATTCTTCCGAAAGTATATGGTGGATTTGGTACTCGTTTGAATGTTTATGGATTTGATTTTGCTATTTCATTGGCTTATCAATTAGGTGGTCGCGTGTATGATAATGGATATGTATCCTTGATGCATGCAGGTGATGATCCTGGACAGAACTGGCATAAAGATATTCTGAATGCATGGACTCCGGAAAATAAGACAAGTAATATTCCGCAGATCAACGTATTTGCGCAGTATGCCAATTCTTTGTCAGACCGTTTCCTGACAAGCTCGGATTATCTAAGTATTAATAATATTACGGTAGGGTATACATTACCTAAAAACTGGACCCGCAAAATGTTAATCAGTTCTATGCGTATATATATGGCTGCTGACAATGTTGCTTTGTTCAGTGCACGAAAAGGATTGGATCCTCGTCAGAGCTATACAGCATCAAGTGCTGATGTGTATTCTCCGATACGAACTATTTCTGGTGGTATAACCCTTTCTTTCTAACCCCTTTAAAAAGCAAGAAAATATGAAAATAAATAAGAGTATATTGTTACTTTCATCTGTTTTTGTAATGGCTGCGTGTGATCTGGATAAGTATCCTGAAGGCTCGACCATGACGCAAGACCAAAAAGATGAAGTTATCTCCATGATTCCGGAACGTATTGAGTCTGAGTTGAATGGTTTAAAAAGTGGATTGAATGTTTTAGGAACATTGGGTAATCCTAACTCTACCGGTTATCATTTTGACTATGGTTTCCCGGCTATATGTATGATTTACGATCAGGCAGGGCAGGATATGACTTGCAAGAATGATGCTATTGGTTACAATAAATATATATCCCAGCAGAAGTTCAGAGACCGTATAACTACTTCTGTTTTTAATGAGTTTATCTGGAAGAATTACTATAACCATCTGAAAACAGCAAATGACTGTATTGCAACATTGTCGGCTGCTTTCCCTGAAGATAAACGTACTGCTAAAGTAAAGAATTACTTTGGGCAGGCATTAGCTTCACGTGCATTCGATTATTTACAACTGATCCAGACTTATCAGTTTACTTATATTGGTCATGAATCAGCAAAAGGTGTACCTTTGGTTCTGGATACAATGACAGATGATGAGAAATTAAACAATCCTCGTGCAACAGTAGAGCAAGTTTATACTCAAATTATGTCTGATTTGAATACTGCAATTTCTTATTTGGCAGAAAATCCTGTTACTCGTAAGGATAAAGCACAGATAACGGCAGAAGTTGCTTATGGACTTCGTGCGCGTACTAATTTATTAATGGGTAATTGGGCTGCTGCTGCTTCAGATGCTGCTAAAGCATGTGCAGGTGCTCGTCCTTACTCTATAGAAGAAGTTAGTGTCCCTAGATTTTATGATGCCAGTGATGCTTCTTGGATTTGGGGGATTGTGATTACTTCAGAAGATGGAGTCGTGAAAACTGGTATTGTAAATTGGGCTTCTCATCTTTGTTCACTTACAGGTATGGGATATACTACTGCAGCCAGTGCTACAGATGTGTCATTTAGGGCTATTAATAACAAATTATGGGCAGAGATATCAGCGTCTGATGTTCGTAAGGCATGGTGGGTGGATGATCAGCTTCATTCGGATGCTTTGGTTAATGCGTATGGAGCTCAGAATGCTTACGGATGGGCAAATGGACTTTTTGGTTCAACAATATTCTCTCCATATGTAAATGTTAAGTTTGGTCCTGAAGGAGGGCAGATAGCTAATTCTGACAATGCACAAGACTGGCCTTTAATGCGTGTTGAGGAGATGTTATTGATTGAGGCTGAAGCTACTGGTAGAGATAATCTTGCTGCCGGTAAACAGAAATTGGAGGCTTTTGTAAAGGGGTATCGTGATGCTACGTATATTTGCAATGCAACTAATTTAGACGAATTTATAGATGAGATATGGTTCCAACGTCGTATTGAATTATGGGGCGAAGGGTTCTCATTATTTGATGTTTTGCGTTTGAAGAAACCAATTAAGCGTATTGGCACTAATTTCCCAGCAGGTAGTACATTTGCAGATATTGCTGCTGAATCCCCACTTTTGATCTATACAATTCCTGAATGTGAAACTGCAGTAAATAAAGCTATTACTCCTGCAGATAATAATGAAGCAGCGATTCCGCCGACACCTGTTCAGAATTAATGATTAAGTAAGAAGCATTAATATAAAAATTACTTATTGAGTATTAGAAATATGCACCCCAAATGTCGATATCGCCTTTGGGGTGCTTTTTTTAATACACTCTTGTCTTTGTTAATATACAAAATAGTAGATGAAAATATTTGCGGTGTATCGAATTTCAGTAAATTTGCAATTTTCTTTTAATTATTCTAATAAATGATGCCTATGAAGAAATTACTACTCCTGTTTTTGGTTCTTCTGTGTAGCTTAACAGCATGGACAGCCCAGCGCTCTCCGGAAGAAGCTCTTTCTATTGCCCGTTCTTTCTTTATGCAGTCATCCGGGGCTGTAACCCGTAATGCTGGTGATATTCAGTTGGTGACAGTTTCCAATGATTTGCTAAAATCTGTATCTACCCGTAGCGTGGAAGGAACAGCTTTTTATATTTATAACTATGAGCAGTCTGCCTATGTCATAGTATCCGGTGATGACCGTATGAAACCTGTGTTGGGTTATTCGGATAATGGGAGTTTCATAACTGAAAACTTACCGGTAAATATACTTGGGTGGTTGGAATTATATAATGCTGCCTATGCTGAACTGGGTAATGGCGAAAAAGCAGTTACTGAACCTAAATTACTTACTAAAACAAGTTTTCCGGCATCTGTATCTCCTTTGCTGGGAAATATATGTTGGGATCAAAGTGCACCGTACAATAATACCTGTCCCCTTTATCAGGGAGAACGCTGTGTGACGGGATGTGTAGCTACGGCAATGGCTATGATTTTGAAATATCATGAATACCCAGTAAAAGGAAAAGGTACTCATTCTTATAAAGCTCCTAATGGAATTGAATGTTCTTTTGATTATGGAAATACTACTTTTGACTGGAATAATATGCTTCCGCAATATTCTGGAACTTATACTGCCGAACAGGCTGACGCTGTTGCTCAATTAATGTCGGCCTGCGGTGTGGCGGTTGATATGCAGTATTCACCTTATAGTTCAGGAGCTTATTCATATCAGGTAGGCCAAGCATTAATTGACTACTTTGGGTATGATGGTAATTTGGGATTGGTATATCGTCAATATTTTACTTCTGCCGAATGGATGAATCTGATTAAATCAGAAATAAACGAGAGACGTCCTATCTACTATTTTGGCTCATCGGATGATGGAGGACATGCGTTTGTCTTTGATGGTTATGATACTCAGGATATGGTTCATGTCAATTGGGGATGGAGTGGAATGAATAATGGCTACTTTGAGGTTTCTTCTTTGAATCCTGATTCTCCCGGTATTGGTGGTGGAAGTAATCTAGGAGGAGGATTTACGAGAGGCCAAGGAATGTATCTGGGGATACAGCCACCTACTTCTTCTTCAAACTTTACTTCTCATTTTTATATGACGGAGTTGGAAGTAAATAAAGAAGAAATTGATAAGGGAGACGTGTTTAAACTGACGATTACTAAGATATTCAATATGAGTATGGCATGCAAGAATAGTAAATTGGCAGTGATAGCAGAAAAAGATGGTAAGCAGTCAATATTAGGGCAGATTGCTTTGGCTACGATGATAAATACGTATGAAGGATATAATACTCTTGTTCTTTCTAATCTGAAAATACCCAATGATTTTGTTGATGGAACTTATTCTGTATATGCAGCTACCAAAGATGAGCGCGAAGCAACATGGAGCCGTGTGCGTGGTTACGTAGGTTCTGAAGCACAACTCATTCTTGTTGTGGCTGGTAATAAATGTACTTTGACTCCGTTTAGTGGTAATCTTAGTTATAGAGAAGACATAGAAGTAAATGTGGAATTAGTACATAATTTGTATAGTGGTCTCAAGGGAGATTTCAAAATGTTGGTTTCTAATAAAAGTGCATCGGATGAATATTATGGTTTAGTGGGTGTTGCACTTTTTTAAAGCTGATAAAGAACATGTAGCGATAGTCGGAGATGTACAGGTTGAAATAAAGCCGGGCACGGTGAATAGAGAATTGGCTGTATCCGGAGATTTGGCTGTTACAGAGAACGGCGTGACTACCAATATTCCTGCCGGAGATTATTATATTTGTCCCTGCATGGATTGGGGAGGAGCTACGTATGCCATCGGTGAGTTAACTCCGGTAACCATAAAGGAAGCCTATGGAGCTGCCGATTTAAAAGTCAGTCAACCCCGTCTGGAGAAAACGCAGCTTCAAGTGGGGGAGAATCTAAAACTGTTGGCTGATCTTTCATTATCTGGCAATGGAAATGTATATGCTGGGACATTAACAGTGGCTATTTTTCAGTATGATGATCAGTATGCGTCCAGTGTGCACTATCAAAATGTATTTGTGGAAGCAGGGCAGGCAGTTAATCTTGTTATGGAAATTCCTTTGAATGTAGGTGTAGGGGATCATACGGTTGGTTTGTTTAAACCTGATGCAAGTGGGAACCCTACGCCAGTTCGTTATCTTTCTTTCTCTGTGGGACCAGCTACCGGTATTGAAGATGAAGTGACTGATAAAGACGAGTTAGTTGTCTGTCAACAACCAGTAGACGATATTCTTAATATCCGTACTTCTAATGCTGTCCAAATGATCTCTGTCTATAATCTGTCCGGGCAACAGATGATACAGCAAAAAGAGTCCGGAGATAAAAAAGAATATTCCATACCAGTAAGAGGGTTGACCGCAGGTTACTATATTGTAGTATTACAGTCGGCTGATGGTAAGGTATACAAGAGCAAGTTTATGAAACGTTAGACTATATATTTATAGTATGAAGGGCGAGGCTATTCTATTAACTTGGGATGGCCTTGTTTTTTATATTCTAATGAACGATTTTCACTCTAAAACGTTCATTTGCGATAGGATCATCAAAAAAAAGTATTCAAAATCATCTGACGAACCATATATTTCAGTAATTTTGTCTTTCTAATGAACAACAAGATAGTGATTTGTGTCATTCGTTGAGGTGCTACTAAAACAACTAACCCCTAATTATATGAGGTGTACACTACTCTTTCTATTTATTCTTCTTACAAGTCGGCTTCTTGCTGATAATGTAACAGCAGAGCAGGCTCATGCTTTAGCTGCCGATTTCTTTAAAACGAATGTTCAAACCCGTAACACTTCTACATCACCACAGTTGCAATTAGTTTGGGACGGAGAAGATTTGAGTACTCGTAGTACAGGGAATCTTCCGGCTTTCTATGTTTTTAATAATACCGACCGGAAAGGTTTTGTTATTATTGCCGGAGATGATGTGGCTATGCCCGTATTGGGGTATTCTTTTACGGATAACTTTGTGGTAGATGGGATGCCTTCTAATCTGAAAAGTTGGATGAATGGGTTGAAAGAGCAGATTAATAGAGCTAGAGAGACAGGACTGAATGCTTCCGACGTTGTATCCAAAGCATGGAGAGGATTGTCGGACATGACTACGGGAGACGTGGTGAAACAATATGAAACGGCAAAGTGGGATCAATTAAGTCCCTATAACCTCCTTTGTCCTGAAATTAATCGCATTCGAACTGTAACAGGTTGTGTTGCAACCGCTGTAGCTATACTTATGAGATATTATCAATGGCCGGATGTGGGTACGGGAACTCTTCCGGCTTACAGTTATACAGTAAATATAAATGGAAGAGAAATTTCCCAGACAGTGCCGGAAAGGACATTAGGTAATACTTATGCGTGGAGTAATATGCCACTTGAATATGATTGGAGTTCTTCAGAAGTCACCGAAAATGAAGTTGCAACTTTGATGTACGATTGTGGTGTTATGGCTCAGGCTGAGTTCAATATAGCTTCTGCCGGTGGTACCGGTGCTGCTACATTGACAGCAGTTCGTGGATTGGCTGAGTATATGAAGTATGATAAAAGCATGTTGTGCCTGCGTCGCGAATGGTACTCGGATACAGAGTGGATACAAATGCTGGAAAATGAAATAATGACAGTAGGCCCTGTGCTTTATGGTGGAGCTACTCTTAGCAATGAAGGGCATCAGTTTATACTGGATGGATATACAACAGAAAATTATTTCAGAGTAAATTGGGGATGGAGCGGGCATAGCAATGGTTTCTTTCTGATTTCCGCTTTAAATCCGGATGATCAGGGGGCAGGCGGTAGTACAGGTGGTGGTTTCATTGCGAACCAAGATGCTTTGTTTGGGCTAAAGCCGGCAAAAGGAAATTCAAACTATCAGACTTTGCTGGGGATGCTTGCCGGAAAAACTGGCAGTGGAGAATCTTATTCCGGTTTGATGACTTCTGAAACACAGTTTAATGTAAATACTAATTTTACAGTGAAATGCGGCTTCTTCTGGAATCTCGGATTAATTCCGTTTTCTGGGAAAGTAGCTTTAGCCATAGTTGATAAGAATCAGAATGTTAGAGAACTTATATCAGGTACTTCATCTATTCCAAGCATGAATACGTATGGTGGTATGGCTTTTACGTTCCCTTGTAAAATCTCATTGTCTCCACAGCCCGGTGATCGTATTGTTGCAGTTTACAAAGGAACAAATGATGCTGATTGGAAAATAGTTCGTGGTGGTTCTGATACTACGAATGAGATTATCGTTAAAACTGATCCTACCCCAATAATCGAGACCGAACAAGAAACCCGGTTTACTGTTCATTGTGATAAGCAACAAGGAACTGTGATTGCCCATTTGCCGGAGAATTCCCATACGTTGAATGTATATGATGTAAATGGGTGTTTATTGAGACAAATATTGTCTGAAGGAAAAGATACTATAATTTTCTCTTGTCGGGAATATCCTGCGGGAGTATATATATTGCAGGTTATAACAGATAAGGGAAGTCAACAATGTAAGTTTTTAAAATGAAAAAGGAAATTAATGTTGTAATAGCGACCTTACTTGTACTATTGGTAGGTTGTCGCTCTGCGAAAAAAGAAACAACGGTTACATCGGACATGCAAAAGATAGAAATGAATTCTGTGGCGATTATTCCACAACTGACAGGGGGGAGTCCAGCCTCTACTTCACCAATAGTCTATGTCTATAAGACAAAGGCTGATTATTCACATCAGGTACCGGTGATAATGGATGAGGCTCGTACGCGTATCTTATCCTATCCCGCACCCGGGGATCTGAAAATGGGTAATGGATTGCGTCTGCCTACTGTTTTGAATAAAGGCTACTTGTTGGATAATAAAGGAATAGGTCCTAATGTGGCTTTTCTTACCTATACATATGAAGAGTATAGCCAGTTGCCCACAGCACCTTCCATGGACGATTTGATGTCACATATTCTTGATAAATATCCTTTATTGGAAATACATGCATGTGGTCGTCTTGCTGATTATAAAGACATTGTTCCAGAATTAAATGAGAAAATAGCAGAAGGAATTCTGCAAAAATAATTATATTTGTCGCCCAATATTTAATAAATAGGTATAGTAAATGAAAGAATTTGTAATCTCCGAAGTACAGGCAGAAACGGCGGTATTAGTTGGTCTCATTACGAAAATGCAGGATGAGCGTAAGACAAACGAATACCTCGATGAACTGGAATTCTTGGCTGAGACAGCCGGGGCGGAAGTAGTGAAACGATTTACTCAGAAGCTGGATCAGGCACATTCTGTGACCTACGTCGGCAAGGGTAAACTGGAAGAAATAAAAGAATATATCCGGAGCGAAGAGGAAGCCGAACGGGAAATCGGTATGGTGATTTTCGATGACGAACTCTCCGCGAAACAAATACGTAATATTGAAGCGGAGTTGAAGATCAAGATATTAGATCGTACTTCGCTTATTCTCGACATATTTGCTATGCGCGCACAGACAGCCAATGCAAAGACGCAGGTGGAACTGGCACAGTATAAATACATGCTTCCCCGCTTGCAACGTTTGTGGACTCACTTGGAACGCCAAGGTGGTGGTTCCGGCGCCGGTGGCGGTAAAGGTTCCGTGGGACTTCGTGGTCCGGGTGAAACGCAGTTGGAAATGGACCGTCGTATCATCTTGAACCGTATGTCATTGCTGAAAGAGCGTTTGGCAGAGATTGATAAACAAAAGGCAACTCAGCGGAAGAACCGCGGGCGCATGATCCGTGCGGCACTAGTGGGATATACCAATGTGGGTAAATCTACATTGATGAATCTGCTGGCGAAGAGTGAAGTCTTTGCAGAAAACAAGCTGTTTGCGACATTGGATACTACAGTGCGCAAGGTGATTATTGATAATCTGCCGTTCTTGCTTTCAGATACGGTTGGTTTCATCCGTAAGTTGCCGACAGACTTGGTCGATTCTTTTAAATCAACTCTGGACGAAGTGCGCGAGGCGGATTTGCTGTTGCACATTGTGGATATTTCACATCCTGACTTTGAAGAACAAATAGAAGTAGTCAATAAAACTCTGGCAGATATCGGTGCATCCGGTAAGCCTATGATACTTGTTTTTAATAAAATAGACGCTTACACCTATGTGGAGAAAGCGGCTGACGACCTTACCCCCAGAACAAAGGAAAACTTAACACTCGAGGAACTGATGAAGACTTGGATGGCAAAGATGGAGGATAATTGCCTCTTTATCTCTGCCCGTGAGAAGATCAATTTGGAGGAACTGAAGAGTGTGGTTTATGCACGCGTGAAAGAACTGCATGTACAGAAATACCCTTATAACGATTTTCTTTATCAGACCTACGAAGAAGAAGAGGTCTAATCAATGAAGAATTAAGAATGAAGAATGAAGAATTGGGCTGCGTGCTCTTGTGCTGCATAGTAATTCTTCATTCTTAATTCTTCATTCTTAATTTACTTATTATGGATTACAGACATTTAACCGAAGACGAGATACTTCGGTTGAAAAGCCAGTCGTGTCTGGCAGATGATTGGGGGAAAGTAACGGTAGCGGAAGACTTTGTTACCGAATTTGTGCATCATACCCGGTTTTCGGGAAATGTACGTTTAGGTGTGTTTCAATCAGAATTCACACTACCGGGAGGAATCAAGAAACACTCCGGTCTGCGCCATGTGACGCTACACAATGTTTCTGTAGGAGATAACTGTTGCATAGAGAATATCCAGAATTACATTGCTAATTATGAAATCGGGCATGATACATTTATTGAGAATGTGGATATTATCCTGGTAGATGGTTTGAGTAAATTTGGTAATGGGGTAGAGGTATCCGTGTTGAATGAAACAGGTGGGCGTGAGGTACTAATCAATGATAAACTTTCTGCGCATCAAGCCTATATCCTGGCACTTTACCGTCACCGTCCGGAGCTGATTTGCCGGATGAAGGCTATCACTGATTTTTATTCCAATAAGCATGCTTCTGCAATAGGTAGCATTGGCAACCATGTCATGATACTCAATACTGGATCTATCAAGAACGTACGTATTGGAGATTATTGCCACATTTGTGGGACGTGTCGTCTTTATAATGGAAGCATCAATAGTAATGAAGAGGCACCGGTACATCTTGGTCATGGGGTGATCTGTGATGATTTTATCATCTCGTCCGGTTCGCATATAGATGATGGGGCGATGTTAAGCCGCTGTTTCATAGGGCAGGCTTGTCGTCTGGGGCATAACTATTCAGCATCCGATTCACTCTTTTTTAGCAATTGTCAAGGAGAAAATGGTGAAGCATGTGCTATTTTTGCCGGACCTTTCACGGTGACGCATCATAAATCCACCTTATTGATTGCCGGTATGTTCTCATTTATGAATGCCGGTTCCGGATCTAACCAAAGTAACCATATGTATAAGTTAGGTCCTATTCACCAAGGTACTTTGGAACGCGGTGCTAAGACTACTTCCGACTCTTATATTCTATGGCCTGCCCGCGTGGGAGCCTTTTCGTTGGTGATGGGGCGTCACGTCAATCATTCCGATACATCCAATCTGCCTTTTTCCTATCTGATAGAACAGAATAATACCACTTATCTTGTGCCGGGCGTTAACTTGAGGAGTGTCGGAACCATCCGTGATGCGCAGAAATGGCCGAAGCGTGACGGACGTACTGATACCAATAAGTTGGATTTCATCAATTACAACTTGCTCAGTCCTTATACTGTACAAAAGATGTTTAAGGGGCGAGAGACTTTGCAGAATCTGCGCCATGCTTCCGGAGAACTTTCTGATATTTATTCTTTCCATAGTGCTAAAATCCGTAATTCAGCGTTAGTGAAGGGGATAAAGTTCTATGAGATAGCTATTCATAAATTCCTTGGGAACTCTGTAATCAAGCGTCTGGAAGGTATTGATTTTAAGAGTAACGAAGAAATACGTGCCCGTCTGAAACCTGATACGGTGATAGGTAGTGGTGAGTGGGTGGATATTTCCGGATTGATAGCTCCGAAGAGCGAGATAGATGCTTTAATCAATGATATAGAGTGTGGTAAAGTGGATCGTCTGAAGTCTATTAATGCGGAATTCGAGAAGATGCATCAGAACTACTATACTTACGAATGGACCTGGGCTTATGAGAAGTTAGAAGAGTTTTATGGTATCAAGCCTGAGAATATTACGACGGCAGATATCATCCGTATTGTAGAAAAGTGGAAAGAAGCTGTAGTTGGGCTGGACCGTATGGTGTACGATGACGCTAAGAAAGAATTCTCACTGGCCTCCATGACGGGCTTTGGTGCCGATGGTTCGCGTGCAGAGAAAGAAATGGACTTTGAACAGGTGCGTGGAGATTTCGAAAGTAATCCTTTTGTCACTGCTGTGCTGAAACATATTGAAGATAAGACAGCATTGGGTGACGAACTGATAAGTCGTATGCAGCGGATAGCATCATTTTACGCTAATTAAAGAAATATTTCAATAATAGTTCTTACCTTTGTGCTACGATTCATTAATTTAATTTACGAGTAATTATGGCAACAACACCTCCGTTCCATTATCAACCTATGTTTGAGCATGGAGAAGATAAGACAGAGTATTATCTGCTTACAAAAGATTATGTATCCGTAAGCGAGTTTGAAGGGAAACCTATGCTGAAGATTGAAAAAGAAGGTCTCACAGCAATGGCTAATACGGCTTTCCGCGATGTGTCATTCATGTTGCGCCGTTCGCACAATGAGCAAGTTGCTAAGATTCTGCGCGATCCGGAAGCAAGTGATAATGATAAATATGTAGCACTAACTTTCCTGCGTAATGCAGAAGTAGCCTCTAAAGGCGTGCTTCCTTTCTGCCAGGATACCGGTACGGCTATCGTTCATGGTGAAAAGGGACAACAGGTATGGACCGGATATTGCGATGAAGAAGCACTTTCATTGGGCGTCTACAAAACATATACTGAAGAAAACCTGCGCTACTCTCAGAATGCTCCGTTGAATATGTACGACGAGGTGAACACGAAGTGTAACCTGCCTGCACAAATAGATATCGAAGCTACCGAAGGTATGGAATATAAATTCCTTTGTGTGACTAAAGGGGGGGGGTCGGCAAATAAGACTTATCTCTATCAGGAAACAAAGGCAATCCTGAATCCCGGTACATTGGTTCCTTTCCTTGTTGAGAAGATGAAAACCCTGGGTACAGCTGCTTGCCCTCCTTATCATATTGCTTTCGTCATCGGTGGTACTTCTGCAGAGAAGAACCTGTTGACTGTGAAGTTGGCATCTACTCATTACTACGATGAATTACCAACTACCGGTAATGAATACGGGCGTGCTTTCCGCGATGTAGAACTTGAAAAAGAAGTACTGAAGGAAGCTCACAAGATTGGTCTCGGTGCACAGTTTGGCGGTAAATATCTGGCTCACGATGTACGTATCATTCGTTTGCCTCGTCATGGTGCTTCTTGTCCGGTAGGATTGGGCGTTTCCTGCTCTGCCGACCGTAACATCAAGTGTAAGATCAATAAGGATGGTATCTGGATTGAAAAGCTCGACAGCAATCCGGGTGAACTCATTCCGGAAGAAATGCGTCATGCAGGCGAAGGTGCCGTCGTTAAGATAAACCTGAACCAACCGATGGCAGATATTCTGAAAGAACTGACTAAATATCCGGTAGCCACCCGCTTGTCACTGAACGGTACGATTATCGTGGGACGTGATATTGCTCATGCTAAGCTGAAAGAACGTCTGGATCGTGGTGAAGACCTGCCACAATACATCAAGGATCATCCTATTTATTATGCCGGTCCTGCTAAAACTCCCGCCGGAATGTCTTGTGGCTCTATGGGTCCTACTACTGCGGGACGTATGGACTCATATGTAGAGTTGTTCCAGAGTCATGGTGGCAGTATGGTTATGCTTGCTAAGGGTAACCGTAGCCAGCAGGTGACGGATGCTTGCAAGAAATACGGTGGTTTCTATCTCGGCTCTATCGGTGGTCCTGCTGCTATCCTGGCACAGAACAATATCAAGAGTATCGAATGTGTGGAATATCCCGAACTCGGTATGGAAGCTATCTGGAAGATTGAAG
>ENA-OWPM01000679-OWPM01000679.1-human-gut-metagenome-genome-assembly--contig:-NODE-679-length-36380-cov-7.466153_pt1 | contig 36380 bp, 38 predicted proteins | sample MGYA00248267_ERZ651852 | MGnify/ENA primary metagenome ERZ651852 (study PRJEB26924, sample SAMEA4378228) | human gut metagenome | biome: human gut; feature: human-associated habitat; material: faeces...
GGTCGCCGACCTTCTCGTCACGGGCATACCAGCGGGAATCCCAATCTTTGATGACGCCGACACGCATGCCGTGCGGATTAACTTTCTGTCCCATATCTTCTGCCTCCTCCCTTATGCCTTCTCAGCCACGACGATGGTGATGTGGCTGGTGCGCTTGTTGATGCGGTACATACGGCCCTGAGCTCTCGGGCGGCCGCGCTTGAGGATCGGGCCGGCCGTGGCATAGGCCTCGGCAACGTAGAGGTTGTCCGGATCCATCTCGAAGTTGTTCTCAGCGTTTGCGCAGGCGCTCTTGAGGAGCTTGAGCATGAGCTCGCAGCCGGCCTTCGGCGTGTTGGCCATATAGGCCTCGGCGACCTTGGTGTCCTTGCCACGGATCATGTCGCAGACGATCTGGACCTTACGGGGAGCGATACGGGCGTGCACCAGCTGGGCACGTGCAGTTTTCAGTTCTTCCATGTTCTCTCCCCCTTACTTTCCAACAGTCTTGCTGCCGGCGTGGCCGCGGAACGTGCGCGTGGGCGCGAACTCGCCCAGCTTATGTCCGACCATGTCCTCGGTCACATAGACCGGAACGTGACGGCGGCCGTCATGGACAGCGATGGTGTGGCCGACAAAGGACGGGAAGATCGTGGAGGAACGGCTCCAGGTCTTGATGACCTTCTTCTCGCCGGCCTTGTTCATTTCATCGACCCGCTTCAGCAGCTCGGGAGCGGCAAACGGGCCTTTCTTAACACTTCTGCTCATTACCTATTCCCTCCTTACTTCGCGTTGCGGCGCTTGACAATGAACTTGTCGGTCGCATTCTTCTTCTTGCGGGTCTTGTAACCCATCGCCGGCTTGCCCCACGGGGTGACCGGGCCGGGACGGCCGACAGGCGCTTTGCCTTCGCCGCCGCCGTGCGGGTGGTCGCACGGGTTCATGACAGAACCGCGGACGGTCGGGCGGATGCCCATGTGGCGTTTGCGGCCGGCCTTGCCGACGGCGATGTTGGCATGGTCAACATTGCCGACCTGGCCGATGCAGGCGATGCAGTTGAGGCGGACCTTGCGGTACTCGCCGGAGGGGAGACGGACGGTAGCCATGCCGTTTTCCTTCGCCATGAGCTGCGCGGCGACGCCCGCGGAGCGGACCAGCTGCGCACCCTTGCCGGGGTAGAGCTCGATGTTGTGGATAACGGTGCCGACCGGGATGTTGGCCAGCGGCAGGGCGTTGCCCGGCTTGATGTCCGCCGCGGCGGAGGACAGGACGGTGTCGCCCACGTTCAGGCCGGCAGGGGCCAGAATGTAGCGGCGCTCGCCGTCGGTGTACTCGACCAGGGCGATATAAGCGCTGCGGTTCGGATCGTACTCCAGGCGCAGGACGGTAGCAGGCACGTCCATCTTGTCGCGCTTGAAGTCGATGACGCGGTACTTTTTGCGGTTGCCGCCGCCCTGATGGCGGACGGTGATGCGGCCGTAGCTGTTGCGGCCGGAGTGCTTCTTGAGGACCTCCACGAGCTCCTTCTGCGGCTTGGCGTGCTTATCGACACCGTCGAAGCCGGAAACGGACATATGTCTGCGGGAAGGCGTGGTGGGTTTATAGGTTTTAATCGACATTGTTCAATTCCTCCCTTACACCATGCCCTCGAAGATCTCGATGTTCTTCGAATCAGCGGACAGTTTCACAACGGCCTTCTTGCCGGTGGCGGTCATGCCGGAGGGATTGGCGCCGACGCGCTTCTCCTTGGCACGGATCGTCGCGGTGGTGACCTTGATGACCTTCACGTCAAAGATCTCCTCGATGGCCTTTTTGATCTCGATCTTGCCGGCGTCCTTGGCGACTTCGAACGTGTACTTTTTGATGTCGAGGTCTTCCATGGACTGCTCGGTGATGATGGGACGGATAATGACATCGTAAGCGGTTCTCATTATGCGTACACCTCCTCGATTTTCTGGAGCGCAGCCTTGTCAACGACCAGGACGCGGTGCGTCAGGATCATATAAGGGCTGAGGATGGTGGCGATGGTGCTGCTCACGCCGGGGATGTTGCGGGAGCTCTTGACGAGCTTCTCGTCGACCTGCTCGGTCACGAGCAGAGCCTTGCCGTCGGCGCCGATCTTGGTCAGGAACACCTTGACGGGGGCGGTCTTGATCTCCTCGACGGCCATGCCGTCCACGACGAGGATCTCGCCGGCAGCGGCCTTGGCGCTCAGCGCGCTCTTGAGGGCCAGTCTCTTGACCTTCTTGTTGAGCGTGTAGCTGTAATCGCGCGGCTTCGGCGCAAACGCGACGCCGCCGTGGGTCCACACCGGGCTGCCCTTGTAGCCGGCACGTGCGCGGCCGGTGCCCTTCTGGCGCCAGGGCTTGGCGGTGGAGTAGGAAACCTCGCCCTTGGTCAGCGCGCTCTGCGTGCCCTGACGGCAGTTGGCCAGGTGGTTCTTCACAGAGTCGTGCAGGACGGACTCGTTGGGCTCAACACCGAAAACGGCTTCGGAGAGCGCCACTTCGCCGACCTGATCGCCGGCCATATTAAACAACTTAGCAGTAGGCATATTCGCTCTCTCCTTTCCTTACTTTCTTGCAGAAGCCTTCTGCGGGTTACGACCGGAGGCCTTCTGCGGGTTGGTGCTGATGCCGGCGTCGCCCTTCTTGACGACGGTCTTCTTGACGGTGCTCTTGATATAGACAATGCCGCCCTTCGGGCCGGGGATCGCGCCGCGCACAACGATCATGTTGAGCTCGGGATCGACCTTGACCACGTCGAGGTTCTGGACGGTGACCTGATCCACACCCATGTGGCCGGCCTGCTTCTTACCCGGGAAGATACGGGAAGGATCGGTGCTCGAGCCCATGGAGCCGGCGTGACGGTGCACAGGGCCGCCGCCGTGGCTGGTCGGGGTACGGCCCTGGCCGAAGCGCTTGATAACGCCGGCGTAGCCGTGGCCCTTGCTGATGCCGGTGATGTCGACCTTGTCGCCTTCCTTGAAGGTGTCGGCCTTGATGACATCGCCCACATTGACAGAGGCGCAGTCCTCGAGACGGAACTCTTTGAGATGCTTCTTGTAGCCGACGCCTGCCTTGTCCAGGTGGCCCTTCTCGGGCTTGGTCAGCTTCTTCTCGGCGACGTCCTCGTAGCCGAGCTGGACGGCTTCATAGCCTTCCTTTTCCGTGGTCATCTTGCCGGTGACCGTGCAGGGGCCTGCCTCGATCACGGTGACGGGGACGACCTTGCCTGCTTCATCGAAGATCTGCGTCATGCCGACCTTTTTACCGATGATGGCTGTTTTCATACATGTTCCTCCTTCAGGTTATTGGTCAGCTCGCTTAGCTCATGGCCAGAGGCTGCTGACTTGACCCGTCCGCACACGCAAGCTGCGGACTGCGGGTTTGTAAATATGCGCTCGCGCGCAGGGTTAACGGGATGTGCTTACAGCTTGATGTCGATCTCGACACCGGCCGGCAGCTCCAGATTCATCAGTGCCTCGACCGTCTTCTGGGTCGGGTTCATGATGTCGATCAGGCGCTTGTGGGTGCGGCGCTCAAACTGCTCGCGGCTGTCCTTATACTTATGAACAGCGCGCAGGATGGTGACGATCTCGGTCTTCGTCGGCAGCGGAATGGGGCCGGAGACCTTCGCGTCGGTACGCTTTGCGGTTTCGACGATCTTCTCCGCCGCCTTGTCGATCAGCTGGTGATCGTAGGCCTTGAGGCGGATACGGATCATTTTCTTGTTGCTCGTGGTTGCCATGTTGTTTCCTCCGTTACGAATTTTTTTGGCGGCATTGGCTCCGCCTGGTTCGCACGGATGAGATCGCCATACACCGTTCCGTGCGTATCAAACCCTGCCCGAAAAACAAACCGGCTCTCGCCGGTATGCAGCCGCGCAGGTGATATACGCAAGTGCTGGCTGACTCAACCGCCCGATCATCTGCCGTGCAAGGGCGCGGCAGCGGACATACTCCACGGAAGTTACCGGAGACGGGCTCCGCAATCTCCCGCTTCATCGCAGAATGCACCTGTTTCCGCACAGGCGCTTCATAAGAATAGCAAAAACCCTCCCGAATGTCAAGAGGGTTTTTCGCTCAAACGTAGAAATTTTGCAAAAAAGTTTGTGCAGTCCGCCAAAATTACGCCTCCGGCGGTTCGGGCGGCTCCGGGGCCGCCTCCGCCGCGGTGTGCACGGCGGCCGCGAGCGCATCTGCCTGCCGGAGCAGGTCCTCCGCCCCGGTCAGGAGCGTCTGCCCGGCGGGCGTGAGCGCGACGGTGTGCCGGTCGCGCACGAGCAGCGGCACGCCGAGCTCCCGCTCGAGGGCGGACACGGCGCGGCTGGTCGTCGAGTGGCTGACGAAGAGCTGACCGGCCGCGCGGGTAAAACTGCGGCAGGCGGCAACGGTGCAGAAAATGCGCAGCTGTTCCAGTTCCATGGCGGATCCCTTAATAATTAAAGGTATAGGGCATGAGCTCGCTCAGGCGGTTGCTGACATAGCGGCCGCCGCCCATGGCGGACAGCACCTCCATATCGGGCGCGAACTCGGCCAGAAACTGCCGGCACGCGCCGCAGGGGTAGCAATAGTGCTCGCCGTCGCCGTAGACGGCAATGCGCACAAAGTCGCGGCGGCCCTCGCTGACGGCCTTGCAGGCGGCGGTGCGCTCGGCGCAGATGGTGCTGCCGAGGGCAGCGTTTTCAATGTTGCAGCCGGTAAAGACCGTGCCGTCGCGGCACTCGAGCGCCGCGCCGACGGCGAAATGGGAATACGGCACATAGGCATTGCGGGAGGCCTGCTCGGCCAGATTAATCAGTTGACGATCTGTCATGATCCTGCTCTCCTTCCGTTTGTTTGGGGACTGCGAACACAATATATTTATAGCCGAAGTAGTTGAACAGCGCGACCTCGAGCGTGACGCCGACCTTGGCGATGTACGGGTTGAGGCCGAAGTGCGTCAGCAGGCCGATCATCACCTCGCTCACGCCGAGGGACACCACGTTCCACATCACAAAGCGCAGGCACTGCCGCCAGCGGGCGATGTGCCCGTCGCGGAAGGTGATGCGGCCGTTGAGAAAATAGCTGCAGACCGTGCCGACAAAGTAGCCGATGGCCTGGCAGATCACGGGCGTGAAGTGCAGCAGCTCATGTGCAGTTGTGAACGCCACCCAGTCCATGCCCGTGTCAAAGCAGCCGACGAGCGCATAGGTGGCAAAGCGCTTGGCGCGCGCGATCCACTCTTGTTTCATGCGTTATTGATCTTCCAATCCGTGATGCTGTGGAAAATGTTGTACTTCGTGGGAGAAAAGCCGCCGACGGCGCCGCGGTGCACGTACAGGCAGTGCTTTTCAAAGCAGACGGGCACGATGGGCGCGTTGTCCGAAATGGTCTGGAGCATGGTGCTGCAGGCCGCTGCGCGGTCGGAATCTGCGGCGGCGAGGTAGGCGTTGATGACATCGGCATACGTGCCGGTCGTGATGCCGCCGTAATTGAGCGAGCCGCCGGCCTTGAGCAGCGCCGAGAGATCGAAGTCCGCCGGGAGGGCGACCTCGCCGTAGTACATATCAAACTTGCCGCCCTGTAGCGCGGCCTGATAGTTGTCCCAGCTGAGCTCGCGCACCTTCACGGGGATGCCGATGCTCGTGAGGTCGGCCGCGATCTTGTTGGCCATGCTGACCTTGGCCGTGCTGTCGGCATAGACGATCAGCGAGAGGCTGATGTCGAGCGGGGACTGCCCGTCGGGCATGTACTCGCGCTCGCCGTCGCCGTCGTAGTCGACGATCTTCAGCTCGTCGAACAGCTTCTTTGCCTTATCCAGGTCATAGGACAGCGACTCGTTGAGGGCATTGTCATAGAGCGTGCTCGCCGGATGGACGGGCAGCGCGGTGGCGACGGCGCAGTCGTGCAGCAGCGCGACGGCGAACGCGCGGTCGATGACGTAATTGAACGGCTGGCGGTAGCGCGCCGTCATGAAAAAGCTGCTGTTGGTGTTGAAGCCGACATACTGCAGGTTCGTCGTGGCGTACTGGCGCTGGTCGTTCAGGCTCGAAAAGCTCAGGTCCGTGCCGGAGCTGGGGTCACTGAGCGCGAGATCGAGCTGGCCGTTGTCAAACGCGGAGACGATCTCCTCGACCGACTTGCACTCCATGAGATAGACCGTGTCGACGGGCGCTTTGTCCGCGTCCGGGTGGCCGGAATAGACCGTGAGGCTCTGGTGATCGGACGCAAACTGATACAGCCCCGTGCCGCTGGGGTAGGTGCTGTCGGCCGCGTTGTTTTCGATGACCGGGATGTTCAGCAGCGCGGGAAACTGCGTGTTCGCGCGCGCGAGCGTGACCGTGACGGTGCCGTCGTCGCTGTCCTTGACGTCCTTGACGGCGCTCAGGCGGCCGGAATACAGATCCGACGCCATGGCGGTCTGAATGGAATAGGCCGCGTCCTGCGCCGTGAGCGCGTGGCCGTCGTGGAAGGTGCGGCCGGCCGCGACGGTGAAGGTCCAGGTCTCCCCGTCGTCGCTGCTCCACTCGGTGAACAGGCCGGGCTCGGCCTCAAAGGCATCGGTGAGCTCCGTGAGCGTCTCGTACACGAGGCCGCAGACGGCGAGGTTATCGGAATTTTGCGTCTTGTAGGGGTTCATGCCGGCGGACGCGCTGTAGTTGAGCGTGAACTTGCCGTCGAGCTCGACGGTGGTCTGCGTATCCTTCTGGCCGACGGTGTCGCCGGTGTCGTCCGTGGTCTTCTTGCCGCAGGCCGTGCAGCCGAGCAGCAGCACAAGTGCGAGCGCGAACGCGAGCACGCGGGTCAGGTGCAAATGTTTCATGGTGTTCCCCCTTGGGTCACAGGGTGATGACGGCGGCCTGCACGCCGCGGCGGCCGTCCGTCGCGCGGTGCGACCAGAACACGTCCGGCCGGCACATGGTGCAGGCGTCCGACACGGCGATCTGCCCCGCCGGGACGCCGAGCTGCACAAGTCTCCGGGCGTTAACGCCCTTGAGATCGAGCAGGGCCTTGCCGTTCGCGCGCGGGCGCGCAAGCGCACCGAGCGGCGCATGCAGCAGCGCCTCGGCTGCGGCCGCAACCTCGGGCCCGACCTCGAAGCAGCACGCGCCGATGCCGGGGCCGATGGCGGCGCGGATGTCCACCGGGTGCGCGCCGAGGGCGCACATCTGCGCGACGGCGGCACCGAGGATATCGGCCACCGAGCCGCGCCAGCCGCAGTGCACCGCGCCGATGACCCCGGCAGCGGGGTCGTGCAGCAGCACAGGCAGGCAGTCGGCCATAAAGACCGCGAGCGGGACGCCCGGTTCGTTCGTGACAAAGCCGTCGCAGGCAAAGCGCGGCTCGCGCTCCGGCGGCTGCGCGTCAGCGGCGTGCGCAATGCGCACGTCCGCGCTGTGGATCTGCCGCGCATACACCGCGCGTGTGAGATCCAGCCCGGCGGCCGCGCCGAGCCGCCGCCAGTTTTCGCGCACGTTTTCCGGCGTGTCGCCGCGGCGGACACTGAGGTTCAGGCTCTCGAGCACGCCGGTGCTCACGCCGCCGAGACGGGTGGAAAAGGCGTGGCGCGCCGCGATGTTCGGCGCGATCAGGTACGCTGCGCCGCGCGCGGCGTGCAGCGGGAAAGTGACTTCGTTATGCATTCTTGCCGCAGCAGTCCTTATACTTCATGGGCAGGCCGTTCGGGCGCAGCTTGCCGCACGGGCACGGGTCGTTGCGGCCGGGCTTCTTGACGCGGCGGACGGGGCGCTTCTTCTCGCTGTCGTCCCCGCCGGCATTCGTCGCGGCGCTGCGGGCGACGGTCTTGCGCTCGAGCTTCTGCTCGCGGCGCACGCGCACCGTGAACAGGCGGCGCACCGTTTCGCTCTGGATGCCGTTGACCATCTCGTCGAACATGTCAAAGCCGGCGCGCTTGTATTCATCGACCGGCTTGACGTTGCCGTAGGCGCGCAGGCCGATGCCCTGACGCAGGTCATCCATGGCCTCGAGGTGATCCATCCAGTATTCGTCGACCACGCGCAGCATGACCACGCGCTCGAGCTCGCGCATGAGCGGCGTGCCGTCCGGCTGCAGGCCGAAGGCTTCCTCGCGCGCGGCATAGGCCTTCATGGCGCAGTCATACACCGCGTCGGAGAGCGTGTCGGGCGTGAGCTTGTGCAGTTCCTCGGCCGTATAGCTCAGGTCGCACGGGAAGAGCTTTTCGAGCGGGGCAAGGATCTCGTGCAGGTCCTTATCGTTTTCGGGGTGGTGCTCCGCCATGCCGGCGGCAATGTCGCCGGTGATGACGGTGCGGATCATGTGCTGGACGTGCTCCTGCAGATCCTCGCCGTCGAGCACCTTGCGGCGCTCTTCATAGATAACGTTGCGCTGCACGTTCATGACATCGTCGTATTCGAGCACGTTCTTACGGGCCTGGAAGTTGCGGCTCTCGACCGTGCGCTGGGCCTGCTCGATGGCGTTGGAGAGCATCTTGTGGTCGAGCGGCGTGTCCTCGTCGACGCGCAGCGTCTCCATCATGCTCTGCATACGCTCGGAGCCGAACAGACGCATGACGTCGTCCGTGAGCGCGATGTAAAAGCGGCTCTCGCCGGGGTCGCCCTGACGGCCGGAGCGGCCGCGCAGCTGGTTGTCGATGCGGCGGGACTCGTGCCGCTCGGTGCCAATGATATACAGGCCGCCGGCCGCGCGCACGCGGTCCGCTTCGGCGTCGATGCTCTTTTTGTGCTCGGCCATGCGCTCGGCAAACAAGGCGCGGGCCTTGAGGATCTCTTCGTCCTCGGTCTCGGCATAGCCGGTGGCCTCGGCGATGACCTCCTCCGAGAAGCCGGCCTTGCGCAGGTCGGCCTTGGCCAGATACTCCGCGTTGCCGCCGAGCATGATGTCCGTGCCGCGGCCGGCCATGTTCGTTGCGATCGTGACAGCGCCGAACTTACCGGCCTGCGCGACGATCTCGGCCTCTTTCTCGTGGTGCTTGGCGTTGAGGACGTTGTGCGGGACGCCCGCCTTGCGCAGGAGCTTGGACAGGTGCTCGCTCTTTTCGATCGACACCGTGCCGACCAGCACCGGCTGGCCCTTTTCATGGCAGACGCGGATCTGCTCGATGATGGCGCGCAGCTTGCCGGCCTCGTTTTTATACACAACGTCGGGGTTGTCGATGCGGATGACGGGCTTGTTCGTCGGGATCTCGATGATGTCGAGGTTATAGATGGCCGCGAACTCCTCTTCCTCGGTCATGGCCGTGCCGGTCATGCCGGAGAGCTTGCCGTAGAGACGGAAGTAGTTCTGGAACGTGATGGTCGCCAGCGTCTTGTTCTCGCTCTGCACGCGCACGTGCTCCTTGGCCTCGATGGCCTGGTGCAGGCCATCGCTGTAGCGGCGGCCGAGCATGAGACGGCCGGTGAACTCGTCGACGATGATGACCTCGCCGTCCTTGACGACGTAGTCAATGTCGCGCTTCATGATGCCGTGCGCGCGGATGGCCTGGTCGATGTGGTGCACGAGCGTGGCGTTTTCGATGTCCGCGAGATTTTCCAGGCCGAAGGCCGTCTCGGCCTTGGCGATGCCGCGGGCGGTGAGCGTCGCGGTGCGGGCCTTTTCGTCGACAACGTAGTCGGCATCGAGGTCCTCGTCCTCCTCTTCCTTGTCGTCGATGGAGGCGTAGGACTTGCACGTCAGGCGGGCGGCAAAGTCCTCCGCCTGGCGGTAGAGGTCGGTGCTCTCGTCGCCCTGACCGGAGATGATGAGCGGGGTGCGCGCCTCATCAATGAGGATGGAGTCCACCTCGTCGACGATGGCGAAGGCGTGGCCGCGCTGCACCATCTGGGATTTGTAGATGGCCATGTTGTCGCGCAGGTAGTCAAAGCCCATCTCGTTGTTCGTGCCGTAGGTGATGTCGGCCGCGTAGGCCTGCTGGCGCTCGGCGCTCGACATGTCGTGCACGATCAGGCCGACGCTCAGGCCAAGGAAGCGGTAGACCTTGCCCATCCACTCGCTGTCACGGCGGGCGAGGTAATCATTGACGGTGACGATGTGCACGCCCTCGCCGGTGAGCGCGTTGAGATACGCCGGCAGGACGGCGACGAGGGTCTTGCCCTCGCCGGTCTTCATCTCGGCGATGCGGCCCTGATGCAGCACGATGCCGCCGATGAGCTGCACGCGGAACGGCTTCATGCCCAGCACGCGCCACGCGGCCTCGCGCGCCGTGGCAAACGCCTCCGGCAGCAGGTCGTCGAGTGACTCGCCGTCGGCATAGCGCTGCTTGAACTCGTTGGTCTTGGCGCGCAGCTGCTCGTCCGTGAGCGCGGTGTACTCGTCCGACATGGCTTCGATTTTATCAGCGATCGGGTAGAGCCGCTTGAGCTCATGGTCGCTGTGAGTACCAAATATTTTTTTGAGAAAACCCATTTGTTGACACTCCTTGTCCAGTGTAATTTAGGATTATACCATACATTTATGAATAAAAAAAGAGCGAATCGGCCCCGCGATAAATTTTTACCGGATCGGGCATTTTCCCATTGCCGGAATGCGTCGAATGCTGTAGAATATATGTTTGTTTGATAGCTTGAAACAGAGGAGAGAAACATCTATGCAGGCGATCGGCTTTGACAATGACAAATACCTCCGGATGCAGTCGGAAAAGATCCGCGAGCGCATCGGCCAGTTCGGCGGCAAGCTGTATCTGGAGTTCGGCGGCAAACTCTTTGACGACTACCACGCATCGCGCGTGCTGCCGGGCTTCGCCCCCGACAGCAAGGTGCGCATGCTCATGGAGATGCGCGACGAGGCGGAGATCATCATCGCCATCTCGGCGGATGATATCGAGCGCAACAAGCGCCGCGGCGACCTCGGCATCACCTACGACGACGACACCCTGCGCCTGATCGACGCATTCCAGGGCTGCGGACTGTACGTCGGCAGCGTCGTCATCACGCACCACCGCGGCCAGCCCGCGGCGGAAAAGTTCCAGCGCCGGCTCGAGACGCTCGGCATCCGCGTGTACCGGCACTACATCATCCCGGACTACCCGTCCGACGTCGCGCGCATCGTCAGCGACGACGGCTTTGGCCGCAACGACTACATCGAGACGACGCGCAGCCTCATCGTCGTGACCGCGCCCGGCCCCGGCAGCGGCAAGATGGCCACGTGCCTGAGCCAGCTCTATCACGAGCACAAGCGCGGCGTGTGCGCGGGCTACGCCAAGTTTGAGACGTTCCCGATCTGGAACCTGCCGCTGCGCCACCCCGTGAACCTCGCCTACGAGGCCGCAACCGTCGACCTCGACGACGTGAACATGATCGACCCCTTCCACCTCGAGGCCTACGGCGTGACGACCGTCAACTACAACCGCGACGTGGAGATCTTCCCCGTGCTCAACGCCATGTTCCAGCGCATCTACGGCAGCTCACCGTACAAGAGCCCCACGGATATGGGCGTGAACATGGCGGGCTACTGCATCAGCGACGACGCCGTGTGCTGCGCCGCCGCCAGGCAGGAGATCCTCCGCCGCTACTACGCCACCGCCTGCGCGCAGCTGCGCGGCCTGTGCGCCCCGGTCGAGACGCAGCGGCAGGAGCTGCTGCTCAACCAGCTCGGCCTGACGGCGGCCGACCGCCCGGTCGTGGGCGCGGCGCTCCGGCGCGCCGAGGAGACCGGCGCCCCCGCCGTCGCCATCGAGATGCCCGACGGCACGATCATCACCGGCAAGACCTCTTCCCTGCTCGGCGCGAGCTCGGCCTGCCTGCTCAACGCGCTCAAATACCTCGGCGGCATCCCGAAGGACGTCACGCTCATCTCGCCCGAGATCATCGAGCCGATCCAGCACCTGAAGGTCGAGCATCTGGGCAACCACAACCCGCGCCTGCACACCGACGAGGTGCTCGTGGCGCTGAGCATCTGCGCCGTGAATGACCCGACCGCCGAGATCGCCATGCAGCAGCTCGAAAAGCTCGCACACTGCGAGGCGCACTCGTCCGTCATTCTCTCGCACGTGGATGAAAACGTGTTCAAAAAGCTCGAGGTGAACATCACGTTCGAGCCGCGCTTCCAGACCAAGAAGCTCTTTCACCGCTGAAATATCCGCGGGGACGGCCTGCGCCGTCCCCCGGTTTGCGATTTTTTCGCATTTTGAACAGGTTTTGCTTGACAAACACCGCGCAGGGATGGTATATTCGTAAAGCTGAATGTGGGACGACCTCTGCGGGTGTAGTTCAATGGTAGAACACCAGCCTTCCAAGCTGGATACGTGGGTTCGATTCCCATCACCCGCTCCATACCTTCTGAGCGGGCAGCAAAATATTGTATGCGCGCCAATAGCTCAGTTGGATAGAGCAACTGCCTTCTAAGCAGTAGGCCGGGGGTTCGAATCCCTCTTGGCGTACCATTTCAGATCTATGGTGGGTATAGCTCAGTCGGGAGAGCACCGGATTGTGGTTCCGGGTGTCGAGGGTTCGAACCCCTTTACCCACCCCACGAAATCGGGGATTGGGAGTGATCCCGATCCCCGTTGTTTTTGCCCCGATATTGGGATGTAGTGTAATGGTAACACACCAGACTTTGACTCTGATATCGTGGGTTCGAATCCCGCCATCCCAGCCACGTCAGATGTTTTCTGCCGGTTTCGGCTTCCCGCAGGCGGAAAGCCTTCGCCTCTGAAAACATCTTCCTTCCTCAGCCGCGAATCGCTGCGCTGGATTCGCGTCTGATATTTTGGATAGCAGATAACTTTTCACACCGATATGCCCCAGTAGCTCAGTAGGCAGAGCACCTGCCTTTTAAGCAGGGTGTCCGGGGTTCGAATCCCCGCTGGAGCACCAAAAAAATTCTCTCGCCTTTCGGCGGGAGAATTTTTTTCCGGTCGCTCCCGGGGAGTCGAAGTTCATCCCCGGCAAAGCACCCGCCCCCCGTTTCATACGGTGCCGCCCGGAAATGCTGCCGCAGCCATTGACTTTGTCCTGCGAATCATGTAATCTTTTAGAGGCCTCTTTCATTTTATGACAGAAAGGCCCAGATCCATGCAAAACCGCGCAAGCGCAGTGCCATCACGCACAGGCAGTCCGAAAGGAGAAAATATATGCTCTCGATTATCCTGCCGGCTTACAATGAAGAACAAATGATCCCGATCACCGTCCGGACGCTCGCCGAGACGATGGGTACGGAGATTCCCTACGAGCTGGTATTCATCGACGACGGCTCGCGGGACAAGACCTGGGATGTCATCTGCGCGCAGGCGCAGGAAAATCCGCACATCCTCGGCATCCATTTCAGCCGGAACTTCGGCAAAGAGGCCGCCATGTTCGCCGGGCTGGCCAAGGCCACCGGCGACTGCTGCGTGGTCATGGACTGTGACCTGCAGCACCCGCCGGAAAAGGTCGTGGAGATGTATCACCTCTGGCAGCAGGGGTACGAGGTCGTCGAGGGCGTCAAGGAGGATCGCGGCAGAGAAAGCGCCGCCCACCGCTTTGCCGCCAAGAGCTTTTATAAACTCATCAGCGACGCCGCCGGGATGGATATGTCCCACTCCTCTGACTTCAAGCTGCTCGACCGCAAGGTCGTGGACACGCTCAACGCGCTGCCGGAACGGAATGTGTTTTTCCGTGCCCTGTCCTACTGGGTCGGCTATCGAAAAGCGACCGTCTCCTACTGTGTGCAGGAGCGGACGGTCGGCGAATCCAAGTGGTCGACGCGGCGGCTGATCCGCTACGCGCTGACCAACATCGCCGCTTTTTCCACCGCGCCCATGCAGATCGTCACCTTCCTCGGCGTGCTGACGCTGCTGGTCTCCATTGTCTTCGGCTGCATTTCCCTGTATCAGAAAATCGCCGGCATCGCGCTCAGCGGCTTTACGACCGTCATTCTCCTACTGCTGTTTTTCAGCAGTATTCTGATGATCAGCCTCGGCATCATCGGGTTTTACATCTCCCGGATCTATGTGGAGTGCCAGGGGCGTCCGCGCTACATCATCTCGCAGACCTGCGGCACGAAGCAGGAGCACGCGCCGACGCCGTGAGCGGCTTTCCGATCCGATAGAAGCGTTCCGCGCCCGAAGGGGCAGCCCCAGGGGCGCACGCAAACCTCCCCCGCCTATAGGCGGGGGAGCTTTTTCTGGCCGGAGCAGAGTTTCCTGCGCGCAAGCGGTCTTTCGCATCACGTCTGCTTCGTCAGCTGCTTCACGCTCTGGTGCACGCCCGTCGCGGCCCAGCCGGACGCGATGCCGACCGCCATGCCGATCAGGTACGCGACAGCCGTGATCGCCGCCACGGATGCAATGCCGAGTTCCATGCACTCACCTCCTGTCCCGCTATTCCCTATGCGGCGGCGTGGCGCAAATGTGCAACAAATCGCTGAAAAGGATGGACTTTCCATCCTGTATGTGATAAAATTGAATAAACAGTCGAAAAAATCAAATACAGGAAAGCGAGTGTGCATTATGGATTTCATTGACCAGCTCAAACAATTTGCTAAGCGTGTGGACACTCTGAAAGACTCTATCCAGACAGAGGAAGCCACAAAAACCGCAATTATTATGCCGTTTTTCTCCATGCTTGGCTACGATGTTTTTAATCCACAGGAATTCGTTCCAGAGTACACTGCAGATGTAGGCATTAAAAAGGGTGAAAAAGTCGATTATGCCATCATGAGGGACGACGCGCCTGTCATCCTGATTGAATGTAAATCCATATCCGAAAATCTGGAGCGTCATGACTCCCAGCTTTTCCGCTATTTCGGCACAACGGATGCAAAATTTGCAATTTTAACAAACGGTCTCATCTATCGCTTCTTTACCGATCTGGATAATCCCAACAAAATGGATAGCGACCCGTTTTTGAGCATCAATATTCTTGATATCCGTGAAAACCAGGTGCGTGAGCTTAAAAAATTCTGCAAATCAGAATTCGATATTGATTCCATTTTCAGCACTGCATCGGAACTGAAGTATGTACACGAGTTTAAAAACCAATTTGCGGAGCAGGTAGAAAATCCGTCCGACGAACTGACGCGGCTTTTCCTGCAAGGCTGCTACACCGGCCAAAAAACGCAGGCTGTCATTGAAAAGTTCCGTCCCCTCCTGAAAAAAGCGCTCAATGATTATATCAGCGAGACGATGAACGATAAAATCAAAAACGCGCTCGGCGGCTCTGGCGGCAGCGTCTCCGTCTCTGAAAAGCCCACGGCGGAACCAGTAAGTACAGAAAAAGATGCGGATGTTTCTGACAGCAACGAATCGAAAATCGTGACGACGGAAGAGGAACTGGAAGCCTACTTCATCATCAAAAACCTACTGAAAGACGTCGTTGACCTGCAAGACATTACATATAAGGACACCGAATCCTATATCAATATTCTCTACAAGAAAAATACCCGCAAATGGATTTGCCGCTTAAAACTCACCGACACAGTGAAAACACTGATCGTGCCGGACGAGGAGAAAAAGGGCCAAAAATTTAACCTGACGAGTGTATACGATCTGGAACAATACAACGATCTGCTGCACAAAATATTGGCTCGTTATATGTGATTCCAGCATGAAAAAGAGGGATGCAAAGTTGCATCCCTCTTTTCAGCGGTGCTTGCCTTTGCGCCAAAATGCACGTATAATCGGGGCGTCGAGACAAGATAAGGAGGAATCCGCATGGAAAACACGCTCAAACAGAAGCTCGCCGCCGGTGCGCAGCCCATCGGCACCTTTTTTGACACCGCCAGCGTGAGCCTCATGGAGTGCCTCGGCCGCACGGGGCTCGACTTTGCCATCATCGACAACGAGCACTCCCCCATCGAGGCTGAGACCACCGCCGCGCTCGTGCGCGCCGCCGAGCTGAGCGGCATCTGCCCGATCGCGCGCGTGCGCGAGATCAGCCGCCCCGCCGTGCTCAAGCTGCTCGACGTCGGCGTACAGGGCCTGATCGTGCCGAACGTCAAGACGCTCGAGCAGGTGCAGGAGCTCGTGAACTACGCGAAATATTACCCCATCGGCCAGCGGGGCTTCTGCCCGTCGCGCAAGGACGGCTGGGGCTTTGACGGGCTCGGCTCCGTGCCGGAGACCATGCGCCACTTCAACGGCGAGACCCTGCTCTTCCCGCAGTGCGAGACCGCCGAGGCGCTCGATATCATCGAGGACATCTGCGCCGTGGACGGCGTGGACGGCATCTTCGTCGGGCCGTTTGACCTGTCGATCTCGATGGGCATGCCGGGGCAGTTCGACGCGCCGGAATTTCAGGCGGCCATCACGCGCATCGTCACCGCCTGCCGCGCGGCCGGAAAGTACTGCATGTTCTTCACCGGCACGGCCGACGGCGTGGTCGACGGCTTCCGCAGGGGCTTCGACGCCATGGCCTACAGCCTCGACGCCGCGCTGTTTATTCAGAGCGTGAAGCGCGATGTGGAGGATATCCGAAGCCGGCTGTAACGAGATAGAATACGACAAAAAAGGCGCGCACCAGCCGGTGCGCGCCTTTTTTGCATACCTCAATGCTTATCCCCGCAGAAGGCAGCCTCGTCGTTCGACCAGCCGCGGTCGAGCAGCCAGTAGGTCGTCTCGTCGTCGGCCGCCATCTCGTCGTCCGTCAGCTCGCGGTCCTGGTGCTGGCGCCCCCACTTGAGCAGCTCATAATTGCGCAGCTCCTTGAGCGTGAACGGCAGGCCCAACTCCTCCGCCACCGGCAGGAGCACGTGCTCGGTCATCACGTCCCGGATCTCGAGACTGCCGGGATAGCTGTCCATCGCCTGCTGCACGCGCGCCTGCAGGGCGGGGTTCGCATCATAAATCTCAAAGAACTTGTCCACATTCGTTTTCGGTTTGTCTGCCATATCGGTCACTCCTGATACAGGTATTTTCCTGCATTATACTACACCCAACGCCCGTGCGCAAGGCGCGTTCATGCCTCCGGCGATTCGGCCAGCTGCGCGAGCGCGCTGCGCACCGCCGCGATCACAAACGCGGAAAACGTGCAGTCCTTACCCGCGATGGCCGCCTCCACGTCCGCGATGACATCATCCGGAAAGCGGATGGTCTTGTTCGTCGTGTGCGGTGTGCGCGGTATCTGAAATGCTGCCATGATGCCGCTCCTTTCTTCGTTTTTTCATGATTGTACGGCGTTTTGCACCCGTTTTATGCATTGCATTCGCGTTGCGTTTTGCGTTATAATCAAGAAAAAACGGAAGGAACGGAACATTATGGATATGAACAAACTATATAAAAAGGCATATATTGTTTTGTTCAACTCGATCACAGATGCACTAGCCGCGCCCGAAATGGCCGAACACATCCTCAAAAACGCGCAGCAGCTGGCTGAAGAGATCATCCTCACGGGCGCAGACTGACCGCCCGCACCCGCGCGCACCCTGCCGAATACCATGGGTACGGGAGGCAATCGCCTCCGGAGGAAGGGGAAGCAACCATGACACAGATCCAAACGCTCAGCGAGCTGCTGCCCGGCCAGAGCGCGACCGTGCGCAGCGTGTGCGCACCCGACGGGATGCAGCGGCGGCTGCGCGACCTCGGCCTGATTGAAAACACGCGCGTCGTCTGCCTCGGCCGCAGCCCCATGGGCGACCCGAGCGCCTATCTCATCCGCGGCACGGTGATCGCGCTGCGGCGGTGCGACTGCTGCGGCATCCGCGTGGCCGTGCCGTAAAGGGGGTGCGCGCATGGGACTGACGCACCGCTCTGTCGGCGCGCACGCGGCCGCGTTCGGCGGCACACGCCGGGCGGGCGAGCGCGTCGTGGCGCTGGCAGGCAACCCGAACGTCGGCAAGAGCACCGTCTTCAACGCCCTGACCGGGATGCACCAGCACACCGGCAACTGGGCGGGCAAGACCGTCGGCTGCACGTGCGGCCGCTGCCGCTCGGCGCGGGAGAACTATTTTTTCGTGGACATTCCGGGCACATACTCCCTGTGCCCGCACTCGGCGGAGGAGGCCGTCGCGTGCGACTTTGTGCGCGGCGGCGAGGCCGACGCCGTGGTCGTCGTGTGCGATGCGACGTGCCTGGAGCGCACGCTCGTGCTCGCGCTGCAGGTACGCAGCGTGACGCCGAACCTGATCGTGTGCGTGAACCTGCTCGACGAGGCGCGGCGCAAGCGCATCACCGTTGACCTGCCGGGGCTGCAGGCGCAGCTCGGCGTGCCGGTCGTGGGCGTGACGGCACGAAAGAAGAAAACGCTCACCGCCCTGCTCGACGCGCTCGACACCGTCGCGGCGGCGCCGCAGCCGCAGCCGGACGCAGCGCCGCCGGCCGACCCTGCGGATGACGTGCGCCGGGCCGAGGCCATCTGCCGCGCGTGCGTGACTTACGGCACGGCCGAATATGCCGCGCGCGACCGGCGGCTCGACCGCCTGCTCACGAGCCGGGCGACTGGCTACCCTGTCATGCTGCTGGGGCTGGCGGGCGTGCTGTGGCTGACGATCGCGGGCGCGAACGCCCCGTCGGAATGGCTGGCGCGCGCGCTCGGCTGGGTGCAGGCGCAGTTTTCGGCATTGCTCACGGCGCTGCACGCACCGCTCTGGCTGCAGGGGCTGCTGGTGGACGGCATGTTTCGCACGCTGGCGTGGGTCGTGGCCGTGATGCTGCCGCCGATGGCCATCTTTTTCCCGCTGTTTACGCTGCTCGAGGACGCGGGGTATCTGCCGCGCGTGGCGTATAACCTCGACCGGCCGTTTCACACCTGCCATGCGTGCGGCAAGCAGGCGCTGACGATGTGCATGGGTCTCGGCTGCAACGCGGCGGGCGTGGTCGGCTGCCGCATCATCGATTCCGAGCGCGAGCGGCTGCTCGCCGTGCTGACCAATAGCCTCATGCCGTGCAACGGGCGGTTTCCGGCGCTCATCGCGCTCATGACCATGTTCTTTGCCGCGGCCGGCGGCAGCTCGCTCGTCAGTGCGCTGCTGCTCACGGCGGCGCTCGTGCTGAGCGTGGGGCTGACGTTCGGCGCGACGTGGCTGCTGAGCATGACCGTGCTGCGCGGCAGACCGTCGGCCTTCGCGCTGGAGCTGCCGCCGTACCGCGCGCCGCAGGTCGGGCAGGTCATCGTGCGCTCCGTGTTCGACCGGACGCTGTTCGTGCTCGGGCGCGCGGCCGCCGTGGCCGCGCCGGCCGGGATGATTCTTTGGACGCTGGCAAACGTGCACATCGGCGGCGCGAGCCTGCTGGCGTGGTGCGCAGGTGCGCTCGACCCGCTCGGGCGGGTGATGGGCATGGACGGCGTGCTGCTGCTGGCATTCGTGCTCGGATTTCCGGCCAACGAGATCGTGCTGCCGATCGCCGTGATGGGGTATCTGGCGCAGGGCAGTCTGGGCGATTCGCTCGGGCTGGCGCAGATGCACGCGCTGCTGACCGCCAACGGCTGGACGTGGACGACCGCCGTGAGCGCCGTGCTGTTTTTCCTGCTGCACTGGCCGTGCTCGACGACACTCTGGACCATCCGGCGCGAGACCGGCAGCACAAAATGGACACTGCTGGCGGCGCTGCTGCCGACGGCGATGGGCATGGCGCTGTGCACGGCGTTCACAGCGCTGGTGCGCGCACTCGGCTGGTGAGCGGATTAGGCCGCGGCCGCCGGGACATACTAGCCGCAGGACGCAGGAAAGGAAGAAGCAAGTGACCCGACCGACCACGGAGGAGCTGGCACGTCGCGCGCTCGAGTCCGTCGCCCGGGCGCACGGCGTGTCTGTTGCCGATGTGCACGCCGCCGTGCGCGGGGCGGCGGAGCACACGAAAGCCCTCGGCGCGCTCGCGCCGGAGGAGCTGGTGGCATATCTCGCGCACAAGAGCAGAAACCGGGAGCCGTAACGGCTCCCGGTTTTTTTGCCTGTCGGAAAACCCCAATGGGGTTTTCCGACAAAAGGCTTACAGTCTGCTGCGCGCAGAATTTGTGCGCCGATGGCACACAAATTCCACACTTGCAGCCTGAGCGGTATTTTCTCTGCCGCACATGTCGCCAGAGAAAATGGTTTCACTTTTTTGCCGCCTGCGGGCGGCAAACTCTGCGAGGCTTCTTCTGTGCGGGGCCGGTGCTTCATATGCTCCCGGTTTTGTCATGCCGCGGCGAAAATCGCCGTTGTGCCGGGGCGCGATTCGGATTATAATGGAAGCACCACACCGCGGCCCGGCCGCGGGAAGGAGCGGACCAACATGAAATTTCTTCACCTCGCCGACCTGCACCTCGGCAAGCGGGTCAACGGCTTTTCGATGCTGGAGGATCAGGCATATATTCTGCGGCAAATTCTCACGATCCTGGACGACGAGCGGCCGGACGGCGTGCTGATTGCGGGCGACGTATACGACAAGCCCGTTCCGCCGACCGAGGCCGTCGAGCTGCTCGACGGATTTTTGACCGAGTTGTGCACGCGCGGCGTGCCCGTGCTGCTCATCAGCGGCAACCACGACTCGCCGGAGCGGCTCGCCTTCGGCGGGCGGGTCATGGATAGCTGCGGCATCCACATCGCGCCGGTCTACGACGGCGCGGTCGCGCCCGTCGTGCTGCGCGACAAATTCGGCCCCGTATCCGTATGGCTGCTGCCGTTTTTGAAGCCCGCGCACGTGCGCCGCTGGTTTCCGGATGCGCAGATCGAGAGCTACACCGACGCCGTGGCCGCCGCCATCGCGCACATGGACATCGACGACAGCGCGCGCAACGTGCTCGTGACGCACCAGTTCGTGACCGGCGGCGCGCGCAGCGGCTCGGAGGAGCTGTCCGTCGGCGGGACGGACAATGTGGACAGCAGCGTGTTCGCGCCGTTTGACTACGTGGCGCTCGGCCACCTGCACGGCGCGCAGCAGATCGGCCGCCCGACGATCCGCTACGCCGGGTCGCCGCTCAAGTACTCGTTTTCCGAGGCGAGCCAGCGCAAATCCGTCACCGTCGTGACGCTGGGCGAAAAGAGCGCGGTCGACGTGCGCACCGTACCGCTGACGCCGCTGCGCGACCTGCGCGAGATCCGCGGCAGCTACGACGAGCTGACCGCACGGAGCTTTTACGAGCACACGACCTACCGCAGCGACTACCTGCACCTGATCCTCACGGACGAGCAGGATGTGTTCGACGCCGTGGGGCGGCTGCGGGCGATCTACCCATACCTGATGACGCTCGACTACGACAACGCGCGCACGCGCGCCGCCGGGGCGGTGGCAGCGCCGGCAGCCATGGAGCAGCGCACACCGCTGGAGCTGTTCGAAGCGCTGTACTTACAGCAAAACAACCAGCCCATGAGCGACGAGCAGCGCGCGTTCGCGGCGCAGCTCATGGAGGAGATTCAGGAGGCGCAGCCATGAGACCGCTGAACCTGACCATGTCCGCCTTCGGCCCGTACGCCGGGCAGACGACCGTGGACTTTTCCGTGCTCGGCACGTCCGGGCTCTATCTCATCACCGGCGACACGGGCGCCGGCAAGACGACGATCTTTGACGCGATCACCTACGCGCTCTATGGCGAGGCGAGCGGCGAGAGCCGCGAGAGCTCCATGCTGCGCAGCAAATACGCAGCGCCCGAAACGCCGACGTTCGTGGAGCTCACCTTCTTAAACGGCGGCAAGACCTACACCGTGCGCCGCAATCCCGAATACACGCGCCCGAAAACGCGCGGCACGGGCACGACCGTGCAGAAGGCAGACGCCGAGCTGACGATGCCGGACGGCCGCATCATCACCAAGGCGCGCGACGTGACCGCCGCCGTGACGGACATCGTCGGCGTCGACCGGGAGCAGTTTGCCCGCATCGCCATGATCGCGCAGGGGGAATTCCGCAAGCTGCTGCTCGCCCAGACGGACGAGCGCAAGGCCATCTTCCGCCAGATCTTCCACACGGGGCAGTATCAGGCGCTGCAAAACCGGCTCAAGGAGGAAGCCGCCGCGCTCGACCAGCAGTGCGGCGAGCTGGAGGCCGGGCTGCGTCAGGCGGCCGGGAGCATCCGCTGCGACGTGCCGGAGACACTGCCGGACGCGCTGGACACCGACGCGCTGCTCGCGGCGCTGGACACGCTGCTGCGCGCCGACGAAGCCGCGCTGACGCAGGCGCAGGCGGAGCACGCGGAGACGGAGACACAGCGCGAGCAGGTGCTCTCCGACCTCGGCAAGGCGGAGGCGCTTGAGGCCGCGCGCGGGAAACTCGCCGAAGCGGAGAGCGCGTGGACGGAGGCACAGGCGGAAATGAAGGCGGCACAGGCGGCGCTGGACACCGCTACGGCCTCGCAGCCGGAGATCCAGAGCCGGCGGCAGGACATCACGCGGCTGGAGGACGCGCTGCGGCGGTATGAACAGCTCGACACACTGCGCGCGCAGGCGGAGGCGGAACGCAAACGGCTGGCGCAAAAGCGAAGCGACCTCGACGCGGCGCGCGCCCGGACGGACGCGGCCGCGAAGGCACTGGAGACCGCGCGCGGGAAACTGAGCGGGCAGCCGAAGCTGGCCGTGGCCGCCGCGCAGGCCGGGCACGCGCAGGACGCGGCCGCGCAGCGCTGCGCGCAGCTGGCGGCGCTGGAGACGCAGCGGCAGCAGTGCGCCGAGCTGGAAACGGCGCTCACCGCCGCGCAGGCGGAATATCAAAAAGCGGCCGAGGCCGCGCAGGCGGCGCTGGCGCACTACGGCGCGCAAAACCGCGCCTATCTCGACGCGCAGGCGGGCATCCTCGCGCGCACGCTCGTGCCCGGGCAGCCCTGCCCGGTCTGCGGCGCGACGGAGCACCCCTGCCCCGCCGCCGCGCCGGAACAGACGCCGGACGCCGCCGCGCTCAAGCGCGCGCTCTCGGACAGCGACCGGGCACAGAAAACGGCCGCAGAGTGCAGCGCGCAGGCGGCCGGTCTGCGCGGGCAGCTCGACGCCGTGCGCGGCGCGCTCGCGCAATCGTGCCGGGCGCTGACGCCGCCGCTCGACCCGGACACGCTGGCGGAGACCCTCCCCGCTCTGCGCGCAGCGGCTGCGCGCGACGCCGAAGCGCTCGCAGCGCAGCAAACGGCGCAGCAGCAGGCACTCTCGGCGTTGCAGGCGCTGGAGGCTGGCCTACCGGCGCAGGAGGAAGCGCTCCGGCGGCAGCAGGCAGACATACAGGAACGCGCGCAGGAGCTGTCCGCACGTGCGGCGCGATGCGCGGAGCTGGACACGGAGGCCGAACGCCGCGCACAGGAGCTGCCGCACGAAAACCGCGCGGCAGCGCAGCGCGCGCTCGTCGAGACACGCACGCAGTGCGAGGCGCTTCAGCAGGCGCTGGACACGGCGCGCGAGCGCAGCAGCGCGGCACAGTCCGTGCTCGCCGCGCTGACCGGAAAGCGCGACGCGCTGCGCGCACAGATCCAGGCCGCGCCGCCGGCGGACATCGCCGCCCTGCGCACGCGGCGGAATGCGCTGACCGTGCGCGCCGAGCAGCTGCAAAGGCAGATCAGCACCTGTGCTGCGCGCCTGGAGCAAAACCGCGCGGCCCGCACCGCCATCGACACGCGGCGGCAGCAGCACGCCGCCGTGCGCGCGCGCTGGCAATGGGTGCACGCGCTGGCCGCGACGGCCAACGGCGCCGTGCCCGGCAAGGAAAAGATCATGCTCGAGACCTACATCCAGACCGCGTACTTCGACCGCATCCTTGGCCGCGCGAACACGCGCCTGCTCATCATGTCCGGCGGGCAGTACGAGCTGCGCCGCTGCGCCCGCGCGGGCGACAACCGCAGCCAGACCGGGCTGGAGCTGGAGGTCATCGACCACTACAACGGCACGGCGCGCAGCGTCAAGACGCTCTCCGGCGGCGAGACGTTCGCCGCCTCCCTGTCGCTGGCGCTCGGCCTGTCCGACGAGGTGCAGGCGACCGCCGGCGGCGTGCAGCTCGAGGCCATGTTCGTCGACGAGGGCTTCGGCTCGCTCGACAGCGAGGCGCTGCAGCAGGCGCTCGCCGCGCTCGTGGGCGTGTCGGGCGGCAGCCGCATCGTGGGCATCATCTCCCACGTGGCGGAGCTCAAGGACCGCATCGACCGGCAGATCATCGTGACCAAAGACCGCAGCGGCGGCAGCCGCGTGCAGGTGCAGGCATAAAAATATCCCCGGCAGCCGAAGCTGCCGGGGATATTCTCTGAAGCAGTATCACTCCACGACGAACAGCAGATACCACTGCCCGTCGACCTGGACGAACTCGAAATAAAAGTCGTTATCCTGCCCGTTTTGATACGTCACGTCGCAGGCGACGATGACATTGTTGTCGATGCGCACGCCGAGCTCGCGCTGGATCTCGCGCACGTCGCTGGCATCCAGACTGTCGTCGTCATAGACGTAATAATCATCGATGGCCTTGCCGTAGTCGTAATACCAGTCGTCGAGCTGGATGAGGGCGGCCTCGCGGCCGGCGGCGGTATCGTCGTCCTGCATGTAGGTGATAACCTCCGGCAGGAAGAGATCGAGCATGGCGTCGGTGTCATCGGCCTTGAAATACGTGAAGTAGCGCTCGAGGAGCCGATCCACCTCTGCGCCGCCGGCCGTGCTGGGCTCGCCTGCCTGACGGGCAGCGAAAATGCCGGCCAAGACCGCCACGATCACGACCAGTGCAGCAAAGCCGCACAGCAGACCGATGAGCAGCTTCTTCGGCTTGTGCTTCGGGCCGATCTCCGGCGAGGAGACCCCGCCGCCGGGCGCAGGCGCATACCAGTCGCCCTGGCCCTGGGGCGCTTCGGGCGCGGGCATGCCGCAGACGGTGCAAAAACGCGCGCCGGGCGCGAGCCGGCTGCCGCAGCGCGGACAGATGCCCGGGCCGAACGGGGCCGCCGCGCCGGTGTAGGACGCGTTCGCCGCGCCCTGCTGCGACGGTGCGGACTGTGTCGGGCCGGCGGAAGCGGATCGCGTTGTGTCGGACGGAGCAGACGGTTCCGGCGCGGGCGCGCCGCAGTTGGTGCAAAAACGAACGCCGTCATCGAGCGGCGCGCCGCATTTCGGGCAGGTGCGCGGGGCGGCGGGCTGCGCGGACGCAGTGGGTTCGGCCGGCTGGGATGCCGGCGGGTACGGCGCTTTCGGGGCGACGGGCTGCTCGGGCAGCATGGCGCCGCAGGCGCGGCAGATCACGGCGCTGTCAGACAGCTGCGCGCCGCATTTCGGGCAGAGCATGGCAAGACCTCGTTTCTGTTTCGGATTTTTTCTCATTGTAACATCCGGCTTTCGATTTTACAATCCATTCTTTGCGTGTTATACTCACATTATCTTCTATTCTGATTTTTTCCGGAGGCAACAGATCCATGAACATCACTGCCATCATCTATGACGCCGACGCGCGCCGCACGGCCTACATCCTCGGCACGGTCATCGGCAACTGCAAACTCTTCCCCGCCGAGCGCGCCCCGCGCGACTGGAGCGGATACGCAAACGTCATCACCGTCACCGCGGGCGAGGACGGCCCGGTCGTGACCGCCGGGCTGCAAAAGCGCGTGACCTTCCGCCCGAAGGGCGAGGACGAGACCGTCGCCGCGGCCGAGCTGATCGCCAAAGCCTTCTGCCCGCCGGAAGCCCCGATGCCGGCGGACGCGCTCAAAGCGCGCATCGACGCCTTTCTGGATGCCCACAACACGCTCGCGCTCGCGACCGGCTGCGGAAAATGGGTGCGGTGCACGCCGCTGGAATACCTGCGCGTGGACGGCAGGCTCTACATCCTCACCGAGGGCGGGCTGAAGTTCAAGGGCATCTGGTGGAACGGAGCGATCTCCGCCGCCGTGTTTGACAGCTACGCGGGCATGGCGTCGCTCGCCGGGCTGCAGATGACGGGCACGGCCGTGTACATCGACCCGCTGAGCGACGAATACCGCAGCGTGATCGAAGCGCGCGGCGTGCAGCTGCAGCAGCTGCAGCAGATGCCCGCGATGCTGCACGCGGTGCGGCTGGACATCACGCGCTATGAGCTGCTCGACGGCGCGCTGCGCGCCGATGGCTACGCCGCGCGGCAGGTGCTTGATCTGGGCTGATGTATTCTATTTTTCCATCTGTGCCATACTATGGTTAGGGAGCATCCGCTCCGAAACCGGACACAGAGGAAGGTGAAACCTTTGCACAAAGCAGGCACGCAGCCGGCCATCCCGGTCGGGCTGGGTATGGCGCTGGTGCACAACCAGCAGGCGCTGGCAAAGTTTTCGGCGCTCACGGACGAGGAAAAGCGCGCATTCATTGCGGGCGTGCACGGCATCGACTCGCGGCAGGAGATGCGCGCGTATGTCGGCCGGTTCGCAGAAAGCTGAAGATACCCCCGCTGCATTTTTGCAGCGGGGGTGTCTTCATGTCTCGAAGCGGATGAGCGTGCAGAGCGTGTCGCCGCTGTAGACGCACACGAAGGGGTTTCCGTCCGACAGGCGATATTTGAGCGTGACGGCATCTACGTCCTTGACCGCCTTCGGGTAGACCATGCGAAAGCCCGTGAACGCGTCGCGCGGCACGGTGTCCGGCAGGGCCTCGAGCGCAAAGTCGAGATACTTCGTGTTATGTACATGGCCGTTGAAGTCAATGTCGCTGCGGCGCAGGGGCAGCGTTTTCTCCCCATCGAAGGCGGCGGGGGCACGCAGGCGCGGCGCGGCGGACGCGAACACGCCGCGCGTCTCCGGCAGATAGGACCGGAAGCGCTGCTGGTCGATGCGGATGATCTTCTGCGCGCGCAGGTCGAACAAAATGAGCCGCGACTCGGCGCACACGAGCTCCGTGCCGGTCTCGTCCGCGAGCGTATAGTCGCGGAAGATGCGCCCGGTGGGCACGCTGTCGCGCACCCAGGTCGTGACGCGCAGGGGCGCCTTGCTGTCCGGCCGGCGCACGATCCGGACGCGCCAGTCGGTCAGCACCCAGGTGATGCCGTTGCGACTTTCCTCAATGATGTCGTCGCCCGAGCTGTCGGAGTGGCGGCTGGCCGTGTTTTCCAAAATGCGCAGGATCGCTTCATACCCCAGCTTGCCGCTGGGGTCAAAATCGGCGACGCCCGGCTGATATATCTCCGAAAAAAACATAATGATCGCTCCGTAATCGTAAAATTGTGTGCCTTCAGACGCCCGGCAGGCAGCCGTTTGCGAACATCCAGCTATAGGCCAGCGCCCAGGAACCGAAGAGGTCCGTCTCGTGCAGGGCGCGCACCTGCGCGCGCGTATACCACGCCGACTCGATCTCCTCCATGGGGTCGGCGCTCGGGCGGAACGTCCCCTCCGCCGTGCCGAAAACGCAGACCGTGCGCTCGTCACCGATGCCGACCGTACACGCCGCCGGCGGCAGCACGTGCGTGATGGCCGTCAGGCGCAGGCCGGTCTCCTCGCGCAGCTCGCGGCGGGCCGCCTGTTCGGGCGTCTCCCCCGGCTCGATGAGGCCGCCGGGCAGGCCGTAGATGCGCTGGCCGAGCTCCATGCGAAACTCGTGGATGAGCGCGATGTGCTCGCGCGCAGCGTCCGTGAGCACCATGACGACCGCGTCCGTGCGGTGGTGCTGCAGGTGCTCGAGCGAGTCGATGTTCCGGTCGCGGCTGACCATCTCATACGTGCGCGGGCAGCCGGTGCGGTCGATATAGTGCAGGTCGTAGCGGTGCAGGAACACGCCGCCGTCCTTCTTTTCAATGTCAACGAATTGCAATGCGGGTCGCCTCTCTGGTCATGATAGCTTAGGATACCACGTTTTGCGCCGGGGTACAACCGGAAATGATAATAGATCAGCCGCTGTCCTTTGACAGCGGCTGATCTGTTGGGGGAAGAAAGAAAGGGAGGATGCGGGGCAGGCCGACCGGCCGCGCCCAGTGTGACGATACCACACCTTTCTTAAAAAATCATGAGTGCCAGCCGGCCTCCGGCAGCGGCACGATGCCGTGCGCGAGCTTGAGCTGCAGCACGCGCAGCACGCTCGCATCGAGCGCATCGGCCGTGAGCGTGCCGTCCGCGAGCGCCTGCTCCACGGCCGCGACCGCACCGGGCACGTCGCTGATCTCAAGCAGCATGTCGTTGCCGGCGGCGAGGGCGAACACAGCCTTCTCCCCGTCGGTATACTGCGCGAGGGCCTGCATCTGCAGCCCGTCCGTGACGATGACGCCGCGGAAACCGAGGTCGTAGCGCAGCAGGTTCGTGACGAGCTTGTGCGAAAGGGACGCGGGCGCATCGTCCATCGTCGGCACGGTCAGGTGGCCGACCATGACCATGTCCGCCCCGGCGGCGATGCCGGAGACGAAGGGCTTGAGGTCCTCCTGCCGCAGCTGCGGGAGCGTCTTGTCGACCGTGGCGGCGCCGTTGTGCGAGTCCGTGGCCGTACTGCCGTGGCCGGGGAAATGCTTCAGACAGCAGATGACCCCGGCGTCACGAAAGCCGTGCACGGCGGCGGAGACGAGCGTGGCCGCCTCGTCATAATCATCGCTGTAGGCGCGGTCGCCGATGGCGTTGCTGCGCTTGTTCGTCCAGACATCGGCCACGGGCGCAAAGTCCGTATTGAAGCCGTAGGCCGCGATGTCGTGCGCGATGGTCTGGGCATTGTCATACGCGCCCTGCGTGCCGAGACTGCGGTAGCTGTACATGCTGTTTAATTTCGTCGTGCCGACGGTGTTCATCAGCCGCGCGACGCGGCCGCCCTCCTCGTCGACGGTGACGAGCGGGGCCGCGGCGCAGGCAGATGAGAGCGCGGACGTGAGCGCCCGGAGCTGCTCGCCGGAGGTCATGTTGCCCGCCGAGAGCAGAAAGCCGCCGACCGGATAGTCGCGCAGCGCGGCGGCGAGGTCATCCGTCATGGCCGTGACGGTGCCGCCGTCCGTGAGCGCCTCGGGGTGCACGATGAGCAGCTGGCAGATCTTCTCGCGCGTGCTCATGCCGTCCAGCAGTGCCTGCGCCGCGTCCTTGCGCACCTTGGCCGAGGTGCGCGGCGTGGGCGAGGGCTGCGCGGCATCCTGTCCGCGCCGGACGCATACGACCACGAGCACGACCGCCAACACTGTGAGCACGAGCAGGTAGGCGAGTGTGCGCCAATTTCGTTTTGCAGTTGTCCAAAAATCACTTCGTTTCATGCCGTCATTTTACCACGGCGGCAGAAAAAACACAACGCCGTTTCCTCGACGCGCCGGACTTGTTTCGTTCACAATTTCGTGCTATAATAATGGACAAAATTTCGGGGGCGCGTGCTCCCAGACAGGAAGTGCTTTCTTTTATGACAAAAATTGATATTTTCTCCGGTTTTCTCGGCGCCGGCAAGACCACGCTCATCAAAAAACTGATCGCCGAGGCCTACACGGGCGAAAAGATCGTGTTGATCGAAAACGAGTTCGGCGAGATCGCCATCGACGGCGGCTTCCTCAAGGACTCCGGCGTGCAGATCAATGAGATGAACTCCGGCTGCATCTGCTGCAGCCTCGTGGGCGACTTTGCCGACGCGCTGCAGAAGGTGCTCACCCAGTTTCACCCCGACCGCATCCTCATCGAGCCCTCGGGCGTCGGCAAGCTGAGCGACGTCATCCGTGCCGTGCAGGGCGTGCAGTCCGACGAGCTGGTGCTCAACGGCTTCACGACCGTGGTCGACGCGAACAAGTGCAGGATGTACATGAAGAACTTCGGCGAGTTTTTCAACAATCAGGTCGAGAACGCAAGCGCCATCATCCTCTCGCGTACCGAGGGTATCCGCCCCGAGAAGCTCGACGCCGCCGTGGCGCTGCTGCGTGAAAAGAACCCGACCGCCACGATCGTGACCACGCCGTGGACGGAGCTGGACGGCAAGCAGATCCTCGAAACGATGGAGCGGCGCGACACACTGTCCGCCGAGCTCGAGCACCTCAAGGCCGAGGCCGCCGAGGACGACGACGAGGATGAGCACGAGCACCATCACCACCATCACGATGATGACGAGCACGAATGCTGCTGCGGCCATCACCATCACCATGACGACGATGATGACGACGAACACGAGCACGAGCATCATCATGACCACGACGAGCATGACCACGAGCATGACGAGCATGACCACGACCACTGCTGCGGCCATCACCACCATCACCACCACGCGGACGAAGTGTTCACGAGCTGGGGCACCGAGACGCCGCGCAAATACACCGACGACGAGATCCGCACCGCGCTCGACGCGCTCATCAACGAGCACCGCTACGGCGTCGTGCTGCGCGCCAAGGGCATCGTGCCTGCGACCGACGGCGGCTGGATCCACTTCGACTACGTGCCCGGCGAATCCGACGTCCGCCGCGGCAGCGCACAGGTCACCGGCCGCGTGTGCGTGATCGGGTCGCACCTGGCCGAGGATGCACTGAAGGAGCTGTTCCACATTGGCTGACACGAAACAGCAGACGCCGGATCTGCCGGTATACCTGTTCACCGGCTTTCTGGAGGCCGGCAAGACGAAATTCATCCAGGAGACGCTCGAGGACAACCGCTTCCACAAGGGCGAGCGCACGCTGCTGCTGCTGTGTGAAGAGGGCGAGGAAGTCTACGAGCCGGACAAGTTCTGCGCCGGGAACGTCTATGTGCGCAACATTGACGAGGAGTCCGACCTCACGGTCGAGCACCTGAAGGCGCTGCAGGACGAGATCCGCCCCGAGCGCGTGCTCGTGGAGTACAACGGCATGTGGATGCTCGACTCACTCTACGGCAACCTGCCGGAGGGCTGGGCGGTCGCGCAGGAATTCCTGTTTTGCGACGCGACGTCGTTTTTGAGCTACAACGCGAATATGCGCCAGCTCACGGTGGACAAGCTCAAGAGCGCCGAGCTCGTCGTGCTCAACCGCTACAACGACAGCATGGACCGCATGGAGATGCACCGCGTCATCCGCGCCATCTCCCGCCGGTGCGACATCGCGTATGAATACACCGACGGCAAGGTCGTGTACGACGACATTGAAGATCCGCTGCCGTTCGACCTTGACGCCCCGGTCGTCGAGATCGAGGACCGCGACTTCGCCATCTGGTACCGCGACATGTCCGAAGAGCCGAAGAAGTACGACGGCAAGACCATCGAGGTCAAGTGCCGCTGCCTCGTGCGCAAGAACGTGCCGAAGGGCTGCTTCATCGCCGGGCGGCACATCATGACCTGCTGCGTGCAGGACATTCAGTTCGCGGGCATCATCTGTGTGTGGGACCGCGCCGACGAGATCCGCAACGACGAGTGGGCCATCATCACGGCCCGGCTGGACTACAAGTTCCACCGCGCCTACGGCCGCAAGGGCCCCGTGTTCACGGTGCAGTCCGTGCAGGAGGTCGAAAAGCCGGAAGAACCGGTGGCCACGTTCTATTAAGTTTATAAAGTTTATAAGCACGAAAAATCAGCCGCCCGGTGGGCGGCTGATTTTTCTTTGCCGAAATTCAGTTCTCGCGGTCCTCGGCCGTGGACAGCAGGACGCGGTCGTTATCAAACGCCTCGCCCGCCTTGGCGGCGAAGGCGTCGAGCAAGCCCTGCACGGTCATGTCCGCGCGCTCCGGGCCGGAGACATCGAGCACAATGCGGCCGGCATCCATCATGAGCGTGCGCGTGCCGAGCTCGAGCGCCTGGTGCATATTGTGCGTGATCATGAGGCAGGAGATGCTGCGCTCCGACACGACGCTGCGCGTGAGCGCGAGCACCTTATCGGCCGTGACGGGATCGAGCGCGGCGGTGTGCTCGTCGAGCAGCAGCAGCTCGGGCGTGACCATGGTGGCCATGAGCAGCGTCAGCGCCTGGCGCTGGCCGCCGGAGAGCAGGCCGACGGGCGTGTTCATGCGGTCCTCCAGCCCCATGTCGAGCTGGGCGAGCGCGTCACGGAAAAAGTCGCGGTCGCGGCGGCTCACGCGGCCGAAGAGCACGTGCCGGTCCGAAGAGCGGAGGTAGGCCACGGCGAGGTTTTCCTCGATGGTCATGTGCGGCGCAGTGCCCTTGAGCGGATCCTGGAACAGGTGGCCGATGCGGCGGCTGCGCTTGTGCGACGGCAGGAACGTGATGTCCCGCCCGTCGAGCGTGATCGTGCCGGCGTCGACGTAAAACACACCGGCGATGGCATTGAAGAGCGTGCTCTTGCCGGCGCCGTTCGAGCCGACGATGGTGGCAAACTCCCCGTCGGCCAGCCGGAGCGAGAGGTCGGACAGGGCGCGCTTCTCGTTGACGGTGCCGGCGTTGAACGTCTTGGAAATATGGGAAACTTCAAGCATCGGTCTCGTCCCCCTTTCCGGACAGGGCGCGCAGCTTGCGGGCGTTGGACTTGATCTTCGCCAGATGGACGTAGTCCTTCATGTTCGGCGCGGCGATGGCGACGGCCACGATGACGGCGGACACGAGCTTGAAATACTCGGCCGAGATGTTCAGCCGCAGCGCCAGCGCGATGATGAAGCGGTAGACGATGCTGCCGAGCACGACGCAGACGACGCGCTTGCCCACGCTGCCGCGGCGGCCGGCAAAGACCTCGCCGATGATGAGGCTCGCCAGCGCGATCGTGACCATGCCGGTGCCGAGGTTGATGTCACAAAACTTGTTGTATTCCCCGATCAGACAGCCGGACAGCGCCGTGAGGGCGTTGGCCAGGCACAGGCCGATCGTGATGGTGGCTTTCGGATTGATGGAGGAAGCGCTGACCATATCCAGACTGTCGCCCGTGGCGCGGATGGACAGGCCGAGGGACGTGCCGAAAAAGCGGATGAGCACGAGCACAATCACGGCCGCGATGAGCGCGAGCAGGATCAGCCGGCTCCACTGCCCGCCGACAAGGCCCTTGAAGAGCGAAAACACCGTGTCGACCCCGGTGATGGACACGTTGGACGAAAAGCCCATGACCGCGAGGTTGATCGTGTAGAGGCCGGTGTTCGAGATGATGCCGGCGAGGATGCTCTCAACGCCGAGGCGCGTCTGCAAAAAGGCCGTAACGTAGCCCGAGAGCATGCCCGCCGCCATGGCCGCGAACAGCGCGAGGATCGGGTGGCCGGCGATGGTGAGCATGGCGCCCACGGCGCAGCCGAGCGTGAAGCACCCGTCCGTGGACAGGTCGGCGATATTCAGGATGGAAAAGCTGATGAACAGCGCCAGCGCGACGAGGCCGTAAATGAGGCCGACCTCGAGCGCCGTCTGCAAAACGGTCAGCATGGAACTCCCTCCTTTGGGATGTCAGATATCAGTCAAAATTCTGCTGCGTGGTCGTCTCGAGCACGGAGCTGCACTTGCCGTCAAACGCCTGCTTCACGGCCGCGAGGTCGTAGCCGAGGGCGGCGCAGCTTTCGGTGTTGATCATGGCAATGCCGTTATCGAACGTGGTCACGGGCAGCGTGGCGGGGTCTTTGCCGTCAACGAGCACCTGCACGACCATGTCGGCCGTGATCGTGCCGAGCTTGGTGTAATCCACACCGTAGCCGACGAACGCGCCGTTGAGGGCGAAGGAGTCCGCGCCGCAGTACTGCGGGATCTTGGCATTGAGGAACTTCTCGTAGATGGCGAGCTCGGCGGTCATGATGGTGTTGTCGGTCGGGGTAAAGACGGCGTCGACCTTCTCGGCGATGAGCGCATCGACGGCGGAGGTGACTTCATCAGTGGTGGTGCCGGTCTTTTCCACGCAGCGGATGCCCTTGCCCTCGAGGTAGGCCTTCGCGTCCTCGATCGGCTGCTTGGAGGAATCCTCGCTCTTGGAGTAGAGCAGGCCAACGGTCTTGGTGTCCGGGTTCTGGGCGAGCATCAGGTCGAGCAGGCCCTTGGTGTTGAGCGCGTCGCTCGTGCCGGTGATGCGGCCGCCGGGCGCGTCGAGCGAATCAACAATGCCGGCGCCGACGGGGTCAGACACGGCGGAGAAAACGATGGGGATCTCGGTGTCCTCGGTAGCGGACTGCATGATCTTCACGGCCGGCGTTGCGATCGGGACGATGAGGTCCACGCCCTTGCTGACGAGCTCGGCGCCGATCTGGTTGAGCGTCGTGCCATCGGCCTGGCCGTTGTAGAGCGTGTAGTCGAACTTCACGCCCAGCTCCGTGGCCTTCGCGTCGAGCTCGGCCTCGATGGCCGCCTCGATCTGGTTGAGGGACGCATCGTCCACAAACTGCACGATGCCGACCTTATAGGTCTTGCCATCGGCCTTGGTGTCCTCGGTCTTGCTGCCGCAGGCGGACAGGCCCATGAGCGCGGTGACGGCGAGCACGCCGCCGACGATCTTCTGGAAAGTCTGATTCATAGTATATTCTCCTTCTATATTGAAAGCGGTTGGTTTTGAACTGTTCGGATACGGTCTGACGCGGCAAAAATTCTCCGGCCGCCACGCCATCGTCTGGTTTTGCGGGTCATCTGCATCCCTCCTGCGGTGATTTGAGCAATAAAAAAAGCCTCGTCCACGAAACGGTTTCTTCCGTTTCATGGGACAAGACTGTAACTCCTGCGGTGCCACCCATGTTGGCGCTCATGCGCCCACTTTGCACGTACGATCATACGCTCCGCCGGATAACGGCCGCGGCCACCGTCGCCCCTCATGCTGCTGCAATCGGTTTGCCCTCGCGAGTCCATTCGCCATCCGTCCGCTGCAGCGCTTCCACCGTCCGCTGCTCTCTGAAAGCTTCGTGAATGGGTACTCCTCTCGGTCATCGGTTTCTCGATGGTGTTACTCTACCACTTCCCGCGCCGGATTGCAAGCCCCATTTTCACGAATCTGCACCCGTTTTTCGGGAAATCTTTTGCGCATTGCGCACAAACGTCCCTGACCGGCGGTCAGGGACGCTTGCGTGTGTCAAACTCTGCGAGGCTGTTGGGGCTGTCCGGTCGCCGCAGCGTTAATTTCCGGTGTAGACGAAAGCGTTCGGCAGCGTGCGCCCGGCGGTGAGCGCGGGGTTGGAGCTGCGCATGATGTACTTGCCCTTGTACCAGATCATGGCGCTGGTGCCGCCGTCGAGGTTCATGGCCTGCATGCAGTCGTGCTTGGCCATGATGGCCGCGCAGTCCGGCACGCTGATGCCAACCGACGTCGTGAGCCGGCCCTCGACGAGCAGGGCGATGATCTCGCCGTACTTCGACTGGCCGAGGCAGGCGCGCGGCTGCAGGTCGGAGAAGCCGCTGCGGGCGTTGACGACCGTCTCCCCGTCGATGATCATGGCGGGCGAGAACTCGACCGCGTCCGTCGTGTCGGGCGAGACCTTGGAATCGCTGTCGCGGATGTAGATGCGGTTGTCCTTATGCAGCTCGAGGCGCTTGTAGCCATAGCCCATATGGCTGCCGTAGGACTTGCCGTTGCACATGGCGTAGCCCGCGAGGGTACCGCCGTTGCCGGTGCCGCCCGGGTCGATGAAGCCCGAGCCGGTCATGCCGATGACACCGCCGTGGGCCTCGGCGATCTTGCCGCAGACCTGGCCGACACTGCCGAGCGTGGACGCGGCCTGCAGACTCAGGCGCGACGGGTCTTTCATAATAACGAGCACGCCGCGGTAAGTGCTGCCTTTCACGCGCGCAATGAGAATCTCGTTGCGCGCGTCGATCGCAAGCACCTGCTCGCCCTGAATGGTGCGGATGCTGGTGCCGTCAGCCGTGAGGGCGGACTTGTCGATGTTGATGCGGCTCCAGCCGGCGGCGAGGGCGTCGGGATGCTCCTTGACATACGCCTGCATGCTCGGCACATTGACCTCCCAGAAGAGGTTGTAAAACGCGATCTCTTCCTTGCTCATGCCCTTGGTGTTCGTGAGCGTCGGGTTGCGGGACTCGGACTCGCCTTCGTCCCACTCGCTGTTGATGCCGATCTGCGCCTCCCTGGCGGCCTCCATTTCGGCGAGGACCTTGTCAATGACGCTGCGTGGGATGAACGCCGTGGCCAGCCACTGGTGGCTGAGCGTGTTCATGGCCGTCTGGATATAGGCCGTGCGCCACTTGGCGATGAACGGAATGTCGGAATAGACCGCCGTCAAATACAATCCGGCCAGGATGGCCAGCACGAGGAACAAAATGAGCAGCCGGCGGCCGAGGCTCTTTTTCTTCTTCGGCTTTTTGGCCTTTTTCGCCTTGCGGCCGTGCTTGCCGGCCGCGGCCGGGGCGGCCTGCGGCGGGCGGCGGCTGTCGTATGAATACTGGAAGGCCGTGGCGGACACGCCGGGCGTGGTGGCCATCAAATGCGCTTCGTTCAACCGGTACCAGAGCATCGACCTGGTGCGGGGCGTGGCGTACAGCGCGCGGCGGGAGGAAATTGCGCTGTACACGGGCAACGACGACAACATCGTGGCGGACCTTTTGACGCCGTACCGGTTCCCGGTGGACGGCAAAGAGGTGGAGCTGCGGTTCGTGGGGGGCCTGCTGGGGCACTGGTCGGTGTGGACGCACAGCGTTGTGAAGCTGTACGAAGAGCTGCGGGAATACCGGGACGGCCGCGACATCCCGGCGGAGCTTCTGACGCGGGGCGCGGCGGTCACAGACTGCAACGGCGTGTTCTTCGACGTGGCGCACAACTTTGCCGGATGCATCCCGGGGGTCCATGAGGTGCTGCGGCGTCAGGGCCTGATGGCGGGCACGTGGTGCCTGGACCCGGACGAGACCCTCAGCGAGGGACAGGAGCAGGAGA
>ENA-OWPM01000680-OWPM01000680.1-human-gut-metagenome-genome-assembly--contig:-NODE-680-length-36321-cov-6.071803_pt1 | contig 36321 bp, 33 predicted proteins | sample MGYA00248267_ERZ651852 | MGnify/ENA primary metagenome ERZ651852 (study PRJEB26924, sample SAMEA4378228) | human gut metagenome | biome: human gut; feature: human-associated habitat; material: faeces...
CCCAAAACAATTTGCTCCAACAGCAAGTGTTGGACAAATAATTTTGGAACAGCCTCTGTCTAAGAAGTTAAAAGCTTAAATTTCTTAATACAATACTACGCCTATCATATATTGAATTTCTTTGTTTTTCTCTAAACCCATTATTTAATGTAATTTATATTTTGGTAAATATTCAATACCTAAAATACAGTTTTCAATCAATTATTATAACTTATGATGCTACTAATAAAAGTGCGTATTTCCTTGGTATATAATGCTTGATGATGTACAAAACTAACAAGATAGACTATCTTAGATCATCTTCATCTACTGCTGAAGATATTTCACTTTAAAAATTTCTTCTACGTTTAGAAAATAATCAAAATTTTATATTCATAGACTTATTACTTTTAAAAATTGATAAAAGATTAAATTATTTAATCTTTAACATATAGATAACTATTCATTAATTAAAAAAATATATTCATTTATAACAGAAATAATATAGATACTATGAGTTTTATTTCGGTTATCTCACTCTAAACTTTCTACATCCCTGATTTATGTTGTGGAATAATATAACATAATTAATTTTAAAAAAAATGTGAATAATAATCATATAAGAAAAAGGAGTGTGAAAAATGAGCAGCAATAGTAAAAGAAGAGAAGAACAAATAAAAAATAAATATAAGCAGATGGCTAAAGAAGCAACTCCTAAATCAGAAATATTCAAGAATTGCTTAAAAGCCTTTTTGGTTGGTGGAATTATATGTGATATTGGACAATTAATTATGAATATAATTGAAAGTTTTGGTTATCCAAAAGAACAAGTAATGAATATAGTTCCTATAATAATGGTATTTATAGGTGCAGTATTAACAGGAACTGGTATATATGGTAAAATGGCTAGTTTTGGTGGTGCTGGTACTGTAGTTCCAATTACAGGGTTTTCTAATGCAGTAGTTGCACCGGCAATAGAATTTAAAAAAGAAGGATATATTTTTGGAGTAGCAGCAAAGATGTTTACTATTGCAGGACCTGTATTAGTATATGGAATAGGTACATCTGTAATAATAGGAATAATATATTATGTTATTGGATTATTTTAAGACAATGCACAGTTCAAAATGCACAATTCATAATTTAAATAGAAAAATAATGTTTATACATTATTAAAAGCTGCTTGTGACTGTCGCGCTTACAAATTTTGATTTAAGAGAGAAAGAGTATGAATGAATAGATTATAGTTAAGAAAAAAAGATTTAAGCTTTCTAAATTTTATGTTTTGATGAAGTTTGTAGAATGTAAAATTTATAACTTTGAGATATTCACCATTTTTATATCTTCACGTTTAAAATATAAATTTTAATTTGTAACATCCACAAAAAGGAGCATACGCAAATTATTTTATGCGACAGCACCATATGCAATATTAAAATAAAGAAATCTTTTTTAGACTTCTAAATTAATTGTCACTTGTCAACTGTTAGCTATATAAAAATTGTGAATTGTGAACTTTGAATTGTATAAGGGAGTGTGAAAAATGACAATAAATAAAAGATTAGGAGAGCAGACTGTAAAATTAGAGAATCCACCTAAAATAATAGCAACACATTCAATTGTTGGACCTAAAGAAGGAGAAGGACCTCTAAGTGGATATTTTGATCAAGTTTTAAGTGATGATACTTATGGAGAAGATAGTTTTGAAAAGGCAGAAAGTCAAATGATGTTTACAGCTATTTCTGAAGCTATAAATAAAGCTCATCTTAAAGAGAAAGATATAAATTATTTGTTTTCTGGGGATTTATTAAATCAAATCATATCATCAAGTTTTGCAGCAAGGGAATTTAGTATTCCATTCTTTGGATTGTATGGAGCTTGTTCGACGATGTCAGAATCGTTAAGTTTAGCATCACTTATAATGGATGGAGGTTTTGCAAAATATGTTGTTGCAGCAACATCATCACATTTTAGTTCGGCTGAAAGACAGTTTAGATTTCCTTTAGAGTATGGTTCACAAAGACCTAAGACAGCTCAATGGACAGTTACAGGATCAGGAGCATTAGTATTAGGACACGAAGGGAATTATCCACAAATAACATATGTAACTACTGGAAAAGTAAAAGATTTTGAACAAAAAAATCCTAATAATATGGGAGCAGCTATGGCACCAGCAGCAGCAGACACTATAGCAAAGCACTTTAAGGATACAGGAAGAAAGCCTAGTGATTATGATTTTATTGCAACTGGTGATTTAGGTGTTGTAGGAAAAGAATTAGCCGATAAATTAATAGAGGAGCTTGGATATAATATAAGAGGTGTGCATATAGATTGTGGAGAAATGATTTTTGATAATGAAAAGCAAAATACTGATTCTGGCGGAAGCGGATGTGGATGCTCGGCAGTTGTATTTACAGGATATTTATATAAGAAACTGATGAAAAAAGAAATAAAAAGAGTTTTATTAGTTTCAACAGGAGCTTTAATGAGTACTACATCATCACTTCAGGGTGAAACTATACCAGGAATAGCGCATGCTGTTGCTATTGAAATGAATTGATTGAAAGGAAGATAACAATGGAATATATAAGTGCATTTGTTGTTGGGGGAATTATTTGTGTAATAGGTCAAATATTAATTGACACTACAAAATTAACTCCAGGAAGAATATTAGTAGCATTTGTAACAATAGGAGCTATTTGTGGTGCATTTGGATGGTATGATAAATTAATAGAAATTGGCGGTGCAGGAGCTACAATACCACTTCCGAGTTTTGGAAATGCTCTTGCTAAAGCAGCTATAAAAGAAGTAAAAGAAATTGGTTTTTGGGGAGCATTTACTGGTGGAATTAAAGGTGGTGCAGCAGGAATTACTGCATCTATATTCTTTGGATATTTAGCTTCTCTTATATTTAATCCAAAAACTAAAAAGTGATAGAAAAATCCAATATTATTAGTTAAGCTATAATTAAAAAGAGTGTTTTGCCTTTTTTATAGTAAAGCTTTATAATATAAATTAGTTTTGTAATAAAATACAAAAATTATATTAAAGAAGTATGTTAATATTAAAATTTTTTTATCGAAATAATTATAGTGATTTAATTTAATAATAAATATTAATTTAGGATGGTGGGGTTATTTTGGAAAGATATTGCAACAGTTCTTGGATGCAGATTGTTCAGCTTTTAAATAGTGATATTGAGATGGGGTTAAGTGAAAAGGACTGTGAAATAATAAGGAGAAGAAAAGGATCAAATAAAATTGATTTACCAGATAAAACAAAAATATATAAATACATATTAAATTCTTTAAAAGAAAAATATACTATTATAAAGATAATAATTGCAATTTTATTATTTGTTTTTCAAAAATATATACCAGGTCTTATAATCATAGGAATACTAATAAGTGATATGGGTATAAATACGTTATATTTTCTTCAAAGAGATAAGGAAGTATCAAATTTACAAAGGTTGAATTCAACTGAGACTGTGGTTATAAGAGATGGAATGGAAAAGATAATAAAAAGTGAAGAACTTGTAGTTGGAGATATTGTTCGATTTTCTAGGAATTCTTTAATACCAGCAGATATAAGAATAATAAAATCTGATCATTTAAGGGTTAATGAAAAGACTATTACTGGAGAAGATTTATTAAAAGAAAAATTTGAAAATAAAATATTAAGTGGTAACTTATCTATTTCAGATATGAAAAACTTGTTGTTCAAAGGTTCAACAGTATGTGATGGAAGTGGAATAGGTGTTGTTATTGAAGTTGGAAATTCAACTCAAATAGGAAAACTATTAGCTATGTTTAAATCAGCTAATACAAGAAAGCATAGTTTTAAAAAGATGACTACTAATATCGTAGAAAAATATTTATTGATATTCTTTATTATAATAATTTCAGTAGGAATGTTTTTTATAATATCTGGACAAGATGTAGATAAAACATTTTTTACAAAAGCATTATTTGCAATAGGTTGCATGCCATTATCTGTAGTTGCTATATTATCATATAATTTAATAATAAACCAATATGCAAAAGATGATATTGAGATTATTAATTTTTCTGTTTTTAATCTAGTGAATGATATAGACATATTATTCTTAGATAAAATAGGTGCAATAAGTAAAGAAGAGATGGTCGTTGATAGAATATATGTAAATGAAAGTATAATAGGTAAAGATGATACATATAAAAAAGAAATAACTTCTGATAGATTGCTTGAAATTTCTTTGATTTGTAATAATTCAAGTTATAATGTAGCTGAAGGTACTGGCACAGGAGATTTAGCAGAGGTTGCATTTTTAGGATATGCAGCTAGAAAGAAAGTATTTAAATCAGCTGTTGATATTAATAATACTAAATTATTTGAGATACCAATGGATCCTGATAAAAAGCTTTTTACTGTAGTTACAAATGTCAAAGGAAGATATAGAGCTAACACGCGAGGAAATTTAGATATTGTGTTAGATAAATGCACACATATTATGCTGGAAGGTATTGAAAGAGAGCTTACAGATGAAATAAGAAATAGAATAAAACTTATAGATATGAGTTTTTCTACAGAAGGTTTAATAACTCAAGGATTTGCTTATAGAAATTTTAATTATCAGCCTTCTAAATCAGAAAATATTGAAAGCAATATGGTTTTTGTAGGTATTGCAGGATTAGAAAATCCATTAATACATAATATAAAAAATGACATTAGGAATATAAAAGATAGAGGTATTGTTCCAATATTATTTACTGAGGAAAGTAAATTAAGTGCAATTACCAATTGCTTAAAATGTGAGATTATAAGAAATAAAAATCAAGTAGTAGCAGGCATAGAATTAGACTCGTTAAATCAAGATGAGTTTAAAGAGCTTGTTGGGAGAGTTAGAGTATTCTGTAGAGTTACTCCAGAAATAAAAGCAAAAATTGTTGCACTATTTGTTAAAGATGGATATAAGGTTGCGACAGTTGGAGAAAACTTAAATGATATACCTGTCTTAAACTTGGCTAATGTTGGAATTAGTAAAGGTGAAGCAACTGAGATGGTTAAAAAGATATCTGATGTTTATATTAAAGATAACTATTTAGAAGGTTTATTTAATATAAGAAAATACTCTAAAGAAATAAAAACAAACATTCAAAGAGCTTTAAAATTGTTTTTTATGACAGTATTATCAGAATTAATAATTTTATCTGGATGTTTAATTTTGGGACAAATAGGTATAATGAATTTTTGGATAATGTTAATAGTAAATGCTATAGTAATGATTCCATTATCAATTATTACAGTATTGAGATCAGGAAAAGAAGTATCAATAATTGGTATGATAATAAGGTCAATTGTAGTAAGTATAATAACATTAATTTCTATTTATAAAGTTGAACCTTCAGAAGGACAAATAATTCCTTTGATATTTCTAGGAACAGATGCTTTAATATTTACACTATTAAACAACAAAGTCTCAATAAGGAAAATATCAAATGAATTGACACTTGGAATAGTTACATTATTTATAATACTTATTTCTGCATTTTTAATAACATTTATTAATGGTATTATCATAAGAGATATAATAATAATTGAAATTATAATTTCAATAGTTATTTTGCTTACATATGAAATTTTATCAGAAAAGTGGCAAAACTCATAAATATGAGAAATATAAGAATATGGGTGAGCTAATGACTCTAAAAAAAGTAAAAGATATAGGAAATCCAATAGTATATATTTTTATCAGCTTATTAATGAGTTGTATATGCTATGGACTTAATGGTGACTATAGGGGGCTTACAATTTTTGTTGTAACCTCCTTTTTTATTATATTAATTTACAACTGCGGAATTAATTTTTCTTCTCTAATGTTGATCATTTTTATTATAGGAATTCTAATTAATGTTTCATATTATAGTATTGATGAGAAATTTAATGGAATTGTTAGAATAAAGCAAATGACTTCTTATGATATTGTTTCAACTTGTAATGGAAAAAAAATAATATTAGATGATTTAAAAGATAGTGATTTAGATGTTTCAAAAAGGTATTATATTCAAGGTAAAGCTCAAAGCAATACAGATAAGTCAAAAGGAATTGTAGGAGAAGTTTTAGTAGAAAAGTGTATTCCAATAGAAGATGATTGGATTACAAACATATATAAAATGAAATACAATGTTTATGAATTATTGAAAGAGAATCTAGGACAAAGAAAATCAGCATTAATATCATCTATCTCTTTTGGATATAAAGAATATTTGGATGAAGAAGATGAAAATGATATGAAAAACTTTGGAATAATACATAGTATTAGTGTGTCTGGATTACATGTAGCAATAGTTTACGCATTTATTAAAAAAGTAACAGGAAATAAGTTGGGGCTTTTAGGAACTATTTTATATGTAATTTTAACAGGTAGTGAGTATTCTTGTATAAGGGCATTCATAATGCTGGCAGCTGTAGAAGGAGCAGATATTTTTCAAAGAAATAATAATTCATTATCATCTATAAGCTTGTCGGGGATTATAATCTTAATGCTATCTCCATATTCTGCTTTTGAAATATCATTCCAGTTATCATTCTTGGCAACTATAGGGATAATATTATATAATAAAAAGCTGAATAATTTACTATATAAACTTCAGAAAAATTTGAGAGAGACAGTGAGTATAACGTTAAGTGCACAAATTTTAACTACACCCTATTTAATGGTTATATTTAATGATTTTTCTCTAAACTTTATAATAGGAAATATATTTTTATTACCATTTGTCAATGCTATTGTAATACTTGGAAATCTTTTGATATTAACATATTCATGCGTACCAGTATTTGATTTTATTTGTTATTTAATGCTGAAACTAGTGAATATTTTTGATTACATGGTGAATATATTTGAGAATATTACCCTACCTATGTTTTACAGTAATGATTATGTAGCGTTTTTTTATTGTATTTTACTATTTTGCTTTTATTTTTATCGAAAGGGATATAAGAAATTCATATATCTACCAGTTATATCTATGATAATTATAATAATACAGATTTATAGTCCGTTGCCATATATAGAGTATTATAGAGAAGGGGCAATAGTGTTTAGTCATATGGGGAGGAATATATTAATCACCAATAAAAATCCAATAGATATTAAAAGACTTTCAAAGATATCACATGCAACACATTTATATAGAGATGTAGATGAAATATATATAGAAGACATATGCAATATTAAATCTAAAGGTCAAAATTATATTTTATATGTTAATGATGAAAAATATTTTTTAAAAATGACCATGAATAAATATGAGTCTGAAGATTGTGATATAATAAATTTTAAAGACGGTAAGGTGAAAAAAATTATAATCTTTCAGGATCAGATATATAGGATATTTTAAAAGATTATACACTTATTAATGATATATAAACTGTGAAGATAGAATGAGAGGAAATAAAGTGATTAATTATGAATTTTATGAGCAAGAAATTGAGAAAGGCAATATAAAAAATGGATATGTATTTTGTGGATTAGATGAAGAGTTAATTAAAGATGGAGTAAATCTTGTTGTAAAAAAAACAGTTGAAAAAGAATTAGAAGAATTAAATTTGATAAAAATAGATGGAATGAATACAACGTTTGATGACATATTTAATGCATGTGAGACTATGCCGTTTATGAGTGAGAAAAAAGTGGTTATCATTTATAGAGCTAATTTTCTTCAAGAAAAAAGTGATTCATCAGGAACAAAAATATATAATGAAATAAAAAAATATATAGAAGATTTGCCACCCTATACAATTTTAATAATGTACTATTTATTTAAAGATAAAAGAGATAAGCCTAATAAAAATAAAAAGTTAACTCAATTAGGTAAAAATTTATCAGTAGTTTTTTGTGATAAGTTAAAGAGAGACAGGTACATAAAAAAAGTTAATGAAGTTTTTAAAGAAAGAGATAAAGGAATAGGAAGGACAGAATTAAGTTATTTTTGTGAGAAAGTTCAAAATAACTTTGATATAATAAAAAGAGAAGTGGATAAATTAATATCATATACAGATGGACGTGAGATAAAGAAAAATGATATTGATTTGCTAATTACAAATAGTAATGAAGATGATGTATTTGACTTGGTTGAACTTATAGCGCAAAGGAAGATAGATAGAGCAATAGACATAATGAAAGATATTTTATATAAATCTGATCAGCATATGTTAATGATTACGGCTATAGAAAGACATTTTTATCGTTTATATGAAATTAAGATTGGGCTTATAAGTGGAAAAAAAGTTGATGATTTTGTTTCGAAATTCAGAATTCCTCAATTCGTATGTGAAAAACTAATAATTCAAAGTAAAAGTTTTTCTGAAAAACAGTTGATGGAGTTAATTAAACTTTGTGTTAGAACAGAAAAAAAATTAAAATCTACAGGTTTTGATAAAGATATGGAAATGGAATTTTTATTAATAAATACTTTAACAGTGCCTAAATAGATAAAGGAATTGGATAAACCGATTCCTTTAACTTTGCTTTTGAACAGAAAAATACCCACCATTAAAGGTGGGTTATAGATTATGCCATTGCATTTAATGTTGCAGCTAATCTTGATTTCTTTCTAGCAGCCATATTCTTATGGATTACTCCTTTAGAAGCAGCCATATCTAATGACTTAGTAACAGATGTAAATAAAGCTTTTGCGTCTTCAACGTTTTTAGCTTCAACTGCAGCTTCAAACTTCTTTATAGTAGTTTTTAAAGCTGATTTAATCATTCTGTTGTTTAAAGTCTTAGTTTCGATAACTTTAATTCTCTTTTTTGCTGATTTAATATTTGCCATTCTTCATTCACCCCCTTAAATTTTTATAGGGTCTCTGCAGTTTTTGGGGAAATCTGCGTACGAGTTCATATTCAACAAACTTTATTATAGCACCGAAAGTTATGTAATTCAAGTATTAAATTTAAAAGAGAGAGGAAAAATAGAATGATTATATTTGTGAGGTGATGTTATGATAAATGTAAGAACAGATTTAGCTTTAGAGGCTAGAGAAATATATAAGCAAAAAAATAATAATAATGAAATTGAAGGAATAGAAGTAATAAATGAAAAGCAGGATGAAGTAAATATAACAACAGTAAAAGTAAAAAATGAAGAAGGAGCTCAAAAAATAGGAAAACCTGTAGGAAGTTATATTACAATTGATATACCAGATTTCACAGCTTATGACGGAGAAACTATGGATAAAGTAGCACAAGTCGTTGGAAAATCATTATCGAGATTGGTGGATATAGACTATACAAAAAATGCTTTAGTTATAGGTCTTGGAAACTGGCATGTAACACCTGATGCGTTAGGACCAAAAGTAGCAGAAAAAATTATGGTAACACGTCACTTAAAATCAGTAATGCCAGAAGTTATGGATGACAGTGTAAGACCAGTATCTTCAATAGCCCCAGGAGTACTTGGGATAACTGGAATAGAAACTGTTGAAATAATTAAAGGGCTTGTAGAAAAAACTAAGCCAGAGCTTGTAATATGTATTGATGCATTAGCAGCAAGAAGAGTTGAAAGAGTTAATAGAACAATACAAATTGGTGATACAGGAATATCACCAGGAGCTGGTGTTGGAAATAATAGAAAACAGATAAATGAAGAAAACTTAGGCGTTAAGGTTATAGCTATAGGAGTTCCAACTGTGGTAGATGCTGTTACAATTGCAAATGATACAATTGATCTAGTATTAGATTCATTGATAAACTCTACTCAGTCTGGTAGCGAGTTCTATAATATGCTAAAAAATTTAGATAGAAATGAGAAACAATCATTAATAAAAGAAGTATTATATTCTAAATTACTTGGAGATATGTTTGTTACGCCTAAGGATATAGATTTAGTGATAGATTCTCTTTCTAAAATAATAGCCGATGGTATAAATATAGCCCTCCAGCCCAATATGGATATGGATGATATAAATAAATTTATGCACTAATAAAAAGAGCGGCTATGCCGCAATTCGGAACTTATCACTAATAAAAAGAGCGGCTATGCCACAATTCGGATCTTTTACACTGATAAAAATGGTGAGAAGCAGCCATTAAATTCTTCTCACTAATAAATATTTTATAGAATAATTATGTAAATTACCTAATATACATATAAAAGAGTTCAATGAAAATTGAGGTGTTTTATATGAACCAATTAGGAAAAAAAAGAATTAAACAAAAGAATATTAAAACGAATGAAGTATCAAACATACTGATAATAGTTTTGTTAACTATTACAACGATATCTTTTGTTAGGGTTTACGAAGTATTAAAAAATAATAATGAAAGAGGCGCTTTTGCATATGTGCAGTTATTGAATTTTGGGATGCCAATTATAGAAAATCAAATTTATGATGAAGGTAATTATGCTGAAAATAGAATTTCATTAAAATATATACTTATGGAAGCAACAGGGATTAATAACTTTACTTCTAGAAATATAATTAATAAAGAGATAAGTTTATTTAACATATTTTCTACTGATTCAGTTGAAAGTAAACAAAGACTTACATTTGATTCTTATAAAATAAATGAAGATAGTATATCAAAAATAAATTTGAATGAATCTACAATAGGAGACCAAATTTATAACGCTGCGTTAAAGAAAACTCTTAATGCATCTAAACCAGAAATATTGATTTATCATACTCATACCCATGAAAACTATTCTCAAGAAGAGCCGGACAGCATAAATGAGGAAACAAATGTAGTTGGTGTAGGGGATGTGTTAGCTAAAGAATTGGAAGAAAAATATGGTATATCAGTGATACATGATAAGACAGATCACTGTATATCATATAATGACAGCTATGCCAGATCAAGTGAGACAGTAGACAAATATCTAAATAAATATGGAGATTTTAGGCTTATAATAGATCTTCATAGAGATTCTATTACAAATAAAAGTATTACTACAACTGAGATTTATGGAAAGAGTGCAGCAAGAATGGCTCTTGTTACGGCCCAAAATAGCGAGAGATATGAGAAAAATAAAGAGATTACAGAAAAGATTTTTAATAAAACAAAAGAGTTATTTCCAACATTACCGAGGGAAATAACTACTTATCCGAGGGGAAAAAACGCATTTAATCAAAGTAAAAGTGACAATAGTGTACTCTTAGAAATAGGGTCACATTATAATACTCCACAGGAATCACAGGTAACAGCTGAATGCATGGCAAGAGTTATTGCTGAGATTTTAAATGGTAATAATTAGGATGAAATGTCTGATAAAATTAAGCTATATTCTTTTTAATAAGATATTAGCTTAATTTTTTTGTATAGCGTTTTTTAATATGGAAATAATATTAGATAAATTTTCTTTTAACGTATGTTAATTTTAACGAGGAGATGAAATATATGAAAAAGAAGTACATTACTAGAAAAGTTATGCCTTCAATTATAATTTTATTTTTAATGATGAGCGGAATAATATCTATAAATATAAAAAATACAAGTTCTTTATCGCCACTTGGAAATACCAATGAAAACTACCAATTGGTAAGTGAAGAATTTGGCGAAGATTTTTCAAACTTTATAAAAGATAACTCATTTTTAAAAATATATAAAGAAGATAGTGATATTTTAGTAAGGATAGGTGAAAATAATTTTAGAATAACTAATCAGTCTAATATTACAAAACAAGTAGAAATCTTAGTTAATAATGTTAGAGAGAAGATTAATACCGTTATAAAAGATTAATATAAAGATATTTAAAATAAATAGTTGAATAAATAATAAATTGCCTTAAAATAATAATAAGTATAAAACTTATAGCCTTTTTAAAGGTAGGTATGATATAATTTAGCTGATTTAATTAAACGGGGGTGAGAAAACCAATACAATTGACAGTTAACAGTTAGCAGATCACAGTTAAAAATTTTGATAATATTTTAAATAATATAGAAGATTAAAAAAATTAATAAATAGTTTATTAATTTTAAATCTTATGAAAAAGGTATTATAAAAAATATCTTAAAGAAATTAAAAAGTAATTTCATCATTATAAAATTGTGAATTGCCAGTTTGTGTGCCATAAAAGGTATAAACTATTAATTGTGAATTGATTAAGGTTTATTTATATGAAAAGTGAAAGACAAAAATATATCCGAAATTTTTCAATAGTAGCTCATATTGATCATGGTAAGTCAACCCTTGCAGATAGATTACTTGAAACTACTGGAACCTTAACTGAAAGGGAAATGCAGGAACAAGTTCTAGATAATATGGAGATAGAAAAAGAAAGAGGAATTACAATAAAATCACAAGCAGCAAGACTTGTATATAGAAGAGATGACGGACAGGAATACATTCTTAATTTAATTGATACTCCAGGTCATGTGGACTTTAATTATGAAGTTTCAAGAAGTTTAGCAGCATGTGAGGGCGCATTGTTAGTAGTTGATGCAACACAAGGTATTCAAGCACAAACATTAGCTAACTGCTATTTAGCATTAGATAATGATCTTGAGATTGCACCAGTAATAAATAAAATAGATTTACCATCTGCAAGACCTGATGAAGTAAAACAAGAGATTGAAGATGTTATTGGAATAGATGCAGAAGAAGCACCAATGATTTCAGCAAAAACTGGTTTAAATATAAAAGATGTATTAGAATCAGTAGTTAAAAATATTCCAGCGCCAGAAGGCGATGAAGAGGCACCTCTTAAAGCATTGATTTTCGATTCTTACTATGATAGTTACAAGGGCGTTGTATGTATAGTAAGAATTAAGGATGGAAAGATAAAAATTGGTGATAAAATTAAATTAATGGCCAGTAATAAAGTATATGATGTTACTGAAGTTGGAGTATTTACACCAGGAGTGCTTCCAATAAAGGAACTTAGCGCAGGTGATGTTGGATATGTAACTGCATCAATAAAAAATGTAAGAGATGCAAGAGTTGGAGATACAATAACTGAAGCAGCAAGACCAACAGACAAAGCACTTCCTGGATATAAGCCAGCTATTCCTATGGTTTATTCAGGAATATATCCAGTTGATGGAGCTAAATATGATGAGTTAAAAGAAGCATTGGAAAAATTACAGATAAATGATGCAGCCCTTAATTTTGAGCCAGAAACATCAGTTGCTTTAGGATTTGGTTTTAGATGTGGATTTTTAGGGTTATTGCATATGGAAATAATTCAAGAACGTGTTGAAAGAGAATTCAATCTAGATATAATTACAACTGCACCATCAGTTATATATAAAGTTATAAAAACAGATGGAGAAATGTTAGAAATAACCAATCCAACTAATTTACCTCCTATGACTGAAATAGACTATATGGAAGAACCTGTAGTTAAAGCATCTATTATAACTCCAAAAGAGTATGTTGGAGCTGTAATGGAGTTATGTCAGGATCGTAGAGGAACATATATTGACATGCAATATATAGAAGAAACTAGGGCTGTTGTAAATTATGATATACCTTTAAATGAGATAATATATGATTTCTTTGACACATTAAAATCTAGAACTAGAGGATATGCATCTCTAGATTATGAAATGAAGGGATATACTACAACCAAGTTGGTTAAATTAGATATCTTATTAAATGGAGATGTAGTTGATGCACTGTCTATGATAGTACCAGATGAAAGAGCATATCATAAGGGAAGAGCGATAGCAGAAAAGCTAAAAGAAATCATTCCAAGACAATTATTTGAAATTCCTATTCAGGCAGCTGTGGGATCTAAAATTATAGCAAGAGAAACAGTAAAAGCTATGAGAAAAGATGTATTAGCTAAATGTTATGGTGGAGATATTTCACGAAAGAAGAAACTTCTTGAAAAGCAAAAAGAAGGTAAAAAGAGAATGAGACAGGTAGGATCTGTTGAAGTTCCACAAGAAGCATTTATGTCAGTCTTGAAAGTAGATTAATATATTTAAATAAAATTATGCACAATGAATATTTGTAAATGCAAAAAAGCTATTTATAAAATGTTTATTGTGCATTAAAATTAATATAGGAATTAAAATTTGTATATATTTAATTAAAATGGATAATAACAGGTATATGTAAAAGGAGGATGAATATATGTTTTTAAATGAATTAAAAAAGGATGAGGGGATAGCATTTATCAAATTAGTAAAGCAGCTTGCAAATATAGATGAAACTTTTTCTAAGGAAGAAAAGGACCTATATATTGATTATCTAAAGGAATTGAATTTAAAAGAATCCGATATAAATGATTCAAAGATTGAAGATGTATTTACATTATTAAGTGGATCAAATGACAGGTCTAAAGAGATTATCTATTTTGAACTAGTAGGATTAGCACTTATTGATGGAGAATATGAAGAAAAAGAAGTTGAGTTCTTGGAAAAAGTAGGAAATGAATTGAATATAGCTCGTAGTAAGAAAATAGCATTTGCAAACTATTTTTATAATTTTATTGATGTTTATAATTTCTCTGTAGTGGACTCGGACAGTAAAATTGAATTATTAAAGGAACAAGCAGAAAAACTTATAGCCAAGTAGCTTATTTTAGAAATATGATACATGTTTATTTTTTATATAGAAATAAACATGTATTTTTTATTATATGATATCATCTATGTGATATAGATTAAAATAATAAATATAAGAGACTATAATTAATATATTCAAATATTTGGAGGAGTTATTATGAAAGAAATAGCGTTATATGTCCATATACCTTTTTGCAAACAAAAATGTATGTATTGTGATTTTCCTTCTTATTCAGGAAAAGAAAAATATATAGATGTGTATGTGGAAGCATTAAATAAAGAAATATTAGAAAAAGCAGAAGGATATACCATAAGAAGTATATTTATTGGCGGCGGAACTCCATCATATCTTGATGAAAAAGCCTTAAAAAGTTTACTTGAAACATTGAACGAGTTGAAATTTAAAGAAGATATTGAATTTACCATTGAATGTAATCCGGGAACTCTAACAAAAGAAAAATTAATGATAATGAAAACTCATAATGTAAATAGACTTAGTATTGGTTTACAATCAACTAACAATTCTTTACTAAAAGATATAGGAAGAATCCATACATATGAAATATTTAAAAAGAATTTTTTATTAGCAAGACAACTAGGTTTTGACAATATTAATGTAGATTTGATGTTTGGTCTGCCGAATCAAAACCTAGAAGAGTGGAAAAATACATTATTAGAAATAATTAAATTAAATCCAGACCATATATCCGCATATAGTCTAATAATAGAAGAAGGTACATGTTTTTATAAACTATATAATTCTAATAAACTTAATCTTCCTGATGAAGATACTGAAAGGAAAATGTATAAAATCACAAAAGAAATATTAAGTAAGAATAATTATAAGCAATATGAAATATCAAATTACGCTAAAGAAGATAGAGAATGTTTCCACAATAAAATTTATTGGAAATGTGAAGATTACTTAGGCGTAGGAGTTTCAGCAAGTTCTTTTATAGATAATGCTAGATTTAAGAATATTGATAATATAGAAGAATATATAAAAAATATAAATGAAGAGAAAAGTGTTGAAGAAGAAGTTCATACAAATACTTTAGAAGATAGTATGGAAGAATTTGTGTTTATGGGACTTAGAATGATTAATGGAATAAATATTTGTGAATTTAAGGAAAGATTTAATAGAAATATATATGATGTGTATGCAGAGGTAATAAAAAAACATATGGATGAAGAATTATTAGCTAATGAAAAGGGGAATATATATTTGACTTCTAAAGGAATTGAGTTAAGTAATTATGTTATGAGTGATTTTATATTAACATAACAGTCTTAAATACATACGATAGAAAATCAGAGAAAAAAGCAGAAAGTTAAAGATAACATGGGAAAATCTAATAAATATAAGCTATAATTAATATTTTTAAAAATAAACAGGATTGACAAAAAAGTTAAGAAAGAATATATTAAAACCATAGTCATTAGCACTCGATGATGACGAGTGCTAACAAAAGAGGTGAGATTATGAGGATTGATGATAGAAAAATAAAAATACTTCAAGCTATTATCAATGATTATATTCGTACTGGAGATCCTGTAGGATCAAGAACTCTTGCTAAAAATTATGATTTAGGAATTGGTTCTGCGACAATAAGAAATGAAATGTCAGATCTTGAAGCTATGGGATATCTAGAGCAACCTCATACTTCAGCGGGAAGAATTCCATCAAGTAAGGGCTATAGGCTATATGTTGATAAACTCATGGATAGCCAAAGGCTTACAGCAGAAGAAGATCTAAGAATAAAGCAATATATTATAGATTCTGCAATGCTTGAAGTTGATAAGGTAGTAAGGCAAACAAGTGCTTTATTATCAGAATTAACAAATTTGACATGTATTATTGAGGCTCCATCAGTTAAAAAGAGTTTTATAAAATCAATACAGCTTATAAGAGTTGATGAGAACAGTCTAGTAACTATATTTTTAACAGATACAGGTCTTATAAAGAATCATGTAATGAAATTAAATAAGATGCCAACTTTAGCTGCATTAAATAAAATTAATGAGGTATTAAATAATAGATTGGTTAATCTTTCTATAGCAGAAATAAACCTTGAAGTAATAAATAATCTTAAAAAGGATTTGGTTGAATATGAAGAAATATTTAATGCAATATTACCAAGCCTATATGAGACATTAAATGATGCTGATTCATCAGAAGTATTCATGGATGGCGCAACAAATATATTTAATTATCCAGAATATCATGATATAGATAAAGCAAAGGAATTACTTTCATTATTAAGTGATAAGCAAGCTGTTATGGAATTATTTAATCCGCAAGATGACATTACTATAAGTATTGGAGAAGAAAACTATAAACCTCAGGCTAAAGAATGCAGCATAATATCAGCTGAATATTCTTTTGGAAATAGACCAATAGGAAAAATTGGACTTATTGGACCAAGACGAATAAATTATTCAAAAGTAATAGCTATAATGAGTGAAGTTGTTAAAGAACTTAATAATATATTAAATGATCATGTTAAATAAAATCTAGATTTTATATATCAGAGACGAGGTGTGCTTAAACTAATGGAAAATAATAAAGATTTAAAAAATGAAGAAATTAAAGAAGAAAATTTAAATGAAGAAGTAAATGAAGACACTGAATTAAAAGATGAGGAAGTAATGGAGAATACTGCTGAAAATACAAATGAGGTTGAAGAAGAGGATGAACTTAACATGACCAAGAAACTTAAAGAAGAAAATAAGAAAATGCAAGAGGAATTAGATCTAACTAAAGACAGATTGCTTAGATTGACAGCTGAATATGATAACTATAGAAAGAGAACAACAAAAGAAAAAGAAAGCATATATGCAGATGCATATATAGATGTAATAAAGGAAATCCTTCCTGTAATAGATAATCTAGAAAGAGCTATGGCAGCAGAAGGAAATGTAGATGATCTTAAAAAAGGTGTTGAAATGACAATGAAGGGTTGTCAAGATGCATTTGTTAAACTTGGCGTTGAAGAGATTGATGCAAGTGGCGAATTTGATCCAAACTTCCACAATGCAGTTATGCATATAGAAGATGAAGGCTTAGATAAAAATGTAATAGCTGAAGTCTTCCAAAAAGGATATAAAAAAGGTGAAAAAATAATAAGACATACAATGGTAAAAGTAGCTAATTAATATAATTAAACATATACAGAAATTAAAAATGAAGAAAATAAACTATTTAGTTTTAGGAGGAATATATCATGGGAAAAATTATAGGTATTGATTTAGGAACTACAAATTCATGTGTAGCAGTTATGGAAGGTGGAGAACCAGTAGTTATTGCTAACTCAGAAGGCGCTAGAACTACTCCATCAGTAGTATCATTCCAAGCAGATGGGTCAAGACTTGTGGGTCAAGTTGCGAAAAGACAATCAATAACTAATCCAGACAAAACAGTTATATCAATAAAGAGACATATGGGAACTAATTATAAAGTTAATATAGATGGAAAAGATTATTCACCACAAGAAATTTCAGCTATGGTTCTTCAAAAAATTAAAGCTGATGCAGAAGCTTATTTAGGTGAAACTGTATCTCAAGCAGTTATAACAGTTCCTGCTTACTTTAATGATAGCGAAAGACAAGCGACTAAAGATGCAGGTAAAATAGCAGGACTTGAAGTATTAAGAATAATCAACGAGCCAACAGCAGCATCTCTTGCTTATGGATTAGATAAAACTGATTCAGCACACAAGATTTTAGTTTACGACTTAGGTGGTGGTACTTTCGACGTATCTATCCTAGATTTAGGTGATGGAGTATTTGAAGTATTATCTACAAATGGTGATACAAAGCTTGGTGGAGATGACTTTGATGAAAAAATTATGAAGTATATAGCTGATGATTTCAAAGCAGCAAATGGAATTGATTTAATGCAGGATAAAATGGCTCTTCAAAGATTAAAAGAAGCTGCCGAAAAAGCTAAGATTGAATTATCATCTTCAACTCAAACAAATATAAACTTACCATTCATCACTGCGGATAGCACTGGTCCAAAGCATATAGATATGACATTAACAAGAGCTAAGTTTAATGAAATTACTCATGATTTAGTTCAAAGAAGTATCGAACCAATGAAAAAAGCTTTAGCTGATGCTAAACTTTCATTAAGTGATATAGATAAAATAATATTAGTTGGAGGATCTACAAGAATTCCAGCTGTTGTTGAAGCAGTTAAGAACTTTACAGGAAAAGAACCTTCAAAAGGAGTTAACCCAGATGAATGTGTTGCAGTTGGTGCTGCTATACAAGCTGGAGTACTTACAGGAGAAGTTAAAGATGTAGTATTACTTGATGTTACTCCATTAACACTTGGTATTGAAACAGCTGGTGGAATAGCTACTCCATTAATAGAAAGAAATACAACTATTCCAACAAAGAAGAGTCAAGTATTCTCAACTTATGCTGATAACCAAACTTCAGTTGAAATCAATGTAGTTCAAGGTGAAAGACAAATGGCTGTAGATAACAAGTCATTAGGTAGATTTACACTTTCAGGAATAGCACCAGCTCCAAGAGGAATTCCTCAAATAGAAGTTACATTTGATATAGATGCAAATGGTATTGTTAAAGTGTCTGCTTTAGATAAAGGAACTGGAAAAGAAGCAAATATAACAATTACAGCTTCAACTAACTTAAGTGATGATGAAGTAGATAAGGCTGTAAAAGAAGCAGAAAAATTTGCAGAAGAAGATAAAAAAAGAAAAGAAAAGATAGAGGTTGCAAATAATGCTGATCAAACAATCTATCAATTAGAAAAAACATTAAGTGAAATTGGTGACAAGGCTACTGAAGATGAAAAGAAAGCAGTTCAAGATAAACTTGATGAACTTAAGAAGGTTAAAGATGGAGAAGATGTAGAAGCAATTAAGGCTGCTATAGAAGCTGCTAATCAAGCATTTTATCCAATAGCTGCTAAAATGTATCAACAAGATCCAACAGCTGCAGGAATGGATCCAAATGCAGCTGGAGCACAGCAAAGTGCACCACATGATGACAATGTTGTAGATGCAGATTTTAAAGTAGATGAAGATAAATAGTATTAAGTTATTAAAATAATAATCTATAAGGGAAGGCGATGCTTTAGTCTTCCCTTTTTATAAAGTATTGAATAATTAATTAATGAAAATATATTTTTATTAATTAATTTTTAATTGAGAAATATATAAAAGTTTAGTAAAATAAATTTGTTTAGGTAAAAAGCATAAAAAAGCTTTTTGATTTGAGTAGTTCGTATAGTTGTAGCCAATATAAAAAATATATATAATGGATACAATGTAAATAAAACTAGGTGGTGAATATAATAAATGGCAAGTAAAGACTATTATGAAGTTCTTGGAGTTGATAAAACTGCAAGTGACGATGAGATAAAAAGGGCCTTTAGAAAACTAGCTGTTAAATATCATCCAGATAGAAATCAAGGTGATAAAGAAGCAGAGGCTAAATTTAAAGAAATAAATGAAGCTTATCAGATTCTTTCAGATTCAGAGAAAAGAGCTAAATATGATCAATTTGGATCAGCTGCCTTTGATGGAACAGGTGGATTCAGCGGCGGTGGATTTAGTGGTTTTGATGGATTTGACATGGGTGGATTTGGTGATATATTTGATTCATTCTTTGGCGGCGGTGGTGGAAGCTCAAGAAGAAGAAATGGTCCAGTAAGAGGAAATGATATTGAATATACTCTAAATTTAACTTTTGAAGAAGCTATCTTTGGTGTTGAAAAAGAAATAACAATAACTAGAAGTGAAAATTGTGATCATTGTCATGGATCAGGGGCAGAACCTGGAACAAATAAAAAAACATGTCCTACATGTAATGGAACAGGACAAATGAGAGTACAAAGACAAACTCCATTTGGAAATTTTGTATCACAATCTACATGTGATAAATGTAATGGTACAGGAGAAATAATTGATACTCCATGTAAAGAATGTAGAGGTAAAGGTAACGTAAGAAAATCTAGAAAGATAACAGTAAATATTCCAGCAGGTGTTGATACAGGAAATGTAATGCCTCTAAGAGGACAAGGAGAACATGGATTAAGAGGGGGAAGTGCAGGAGACTTATATGTAAGGATTAATGTCACTCCATCCAAAGTGTTTACTAGAAAAGGAAATGATGTTTATATAGATACTCATATATCTATGGCAAAAGCTGCTCTTGGAACAGAAATAACTGTTACTACTGTAGATGGTAATGTAAAATATACAGTTCCTGCTGGTACTCAATCTGGAACTATGTTTAGATTAAAAGGCAAGGGTATACCAAGAGTTAACTCATCAGGACGTGGAGATCAATATGTTAAAGTTATAGTTGATATTCCAAAATCATTAACAAAAGCTCAAGAAGAAGCACTTCGAGCATTTATGGTAGCTAGTGGTGAAGAACCAGATGCAGCTACAGGAACTCATAAGAAAAAATTGTTTGGAAAAAATAAATAGGAATGTATAAGAGCATTTATTAACTTAGAATAAATGCTCTTATTTTATAAATTATGTGCACTAATTGATACAAATAAAATATTAGTATATAGTGTAAGTATTATTCTTTTCTTTTTCTTGCTCAGATTTAATTTGCTCAATAACAGATTTATCACCAGAGCGATTAGCATCTATGAGTCTACTTAAATTTCCAGATACAACTACTCCACTTTTTTCACTATCAGAATTGTTTGGTGAATCTTTTGTTTGAGATTGCGATTCCTTTTCCTCAGTTTTTAACTTTGTTATTTGATTTTGAACTGATGAAATCTGTGATTGCAAAAGAGAAGTTTTTGTTGTTTTGGTATCTTCATCTAATGAAGAATCGCTTTGAACTTCTGATAAATCACTTTGTAATTCTTTTAATTGAGATTTTAGTTCTGATAGTTCGCTTGAGTTGTTATTGGTCTGTGTTGAAGAATAATTATTATTAGTACTATTTGTTATACTGTTTATTTGCATGACTTTCCATCTCCTTTATTGTTATATTCAAAAAATATATCGATGGAAAACTACAATAATTTACTAATTTTATAAAAAGTTAATTTAATTTATAATTACGTTATAAATTTTATGAAAAATTTATAAAAAGTTTTTGTAAAATTTATTAATAATTCGGAGTGTATCAAAAGATATAAGTATTTATGAATATTTTTGAGCGGATATCAGAATATTATTTATAGAATATATTTATCAAATCTAAATTGAGGGGAAGATTAACAAATGGATGATTTAAAAAAAGAATTATTAAAAGAAATCGAAGAGTTTAGAAAAGTTGGACATAAATTTTTAGAAAATGAAATTTCAATTATGGAATTTAAGAAAGTATCTGGCGGCATGGGAGTATATGCTCAAAGAAATAAAAATGGGTTTATGATAAGACTAAGAATTCCATCTGGTATAACAAGCAAGAAACAAATGAAGTGGATTTTAGATACAGCTAAAAAGTATGGATTGGAAAAGGTTCATTTAACAACAAGAGAAGCAATACAATTTCATGATTTAACAATAGATGAGGTTTGTGACCTTATGAAAGAAGCACTAGAAGAAAATATATACACAAGAGGCGCAGGTGGTAATTATCCAAGGAATGTTGCTATTTCTCCTCTAGCAGGTGTTGACAGATTTGAAGCATTTGATGTAACTCCATATGCATTAATAGTAAATAATCATTTTCTAAAAAAGATAACTTCATATAAACTACCAAGAAAGTTAAAGGTATCTTTTTCAAGCAGCAATATGGATTGTGGTCATTGTAATATTACAGATTTAGGGTTTTTAGCAACAATTAAAGATCATAAGAAATATTTTAAGGTATACTTGGGAGGCGGACTAGGTGCTAATCCTAAATTAAGTATAGAATACCCAAAGTTAATAGATCCAAGTGTAGTTTTATATCACGTTGAAGCAATGACTAAACTGTTTATTGAACAAGGAGACTATGAAAATAAACATAAAGCAAGAATAAGATATATTGTAGAGAGGATGGGAAAAGAAGAATTTCTAAAATGCTATCAAGAAAAGCTTGATGATGTGATGAAAGATGAAGATTTAACTTTAGATTTACATCCAATTGAAATTGATAAAGAAGGAAAGGAAACAGAAATAAATAATCAAAGATTATATGCTCAAAAACAAAATGGATTATATAGTGTATATTTTCATCCTTTTGGAGGGCAATTACACTTAAAAGATTTAGAAGATATATTAGATTGTATTGAAGATATGAAGCAAGTGGAATTACGCCTTACAATGACAGAAGGAATATATATAAGAAACTTAAATGGTGATGAAGCTGGAAAGGTTCTAGATATTACAGAAGGTCGTGGGGGAGAAACACATCTAGAACAAAGTGTATCATGTATAGGAGTACCTACTTGTCAAATTGGTATCTGTGAAAGTCAAAAGACCCTATTTAATATATTAGAATATTTTAGAGAAAAAAGTTATAAAAAAGATGTTCTTCCAAGGGTTCATTTGTCAGGTTGCATGAATTCGTGCGGTATTCATGAAGCTTCGATGATAGGATTTGCTGGAAGTCGTAAAAGAATTGATGGTGAACTTAAAGATGTATTTGAACTTCATATTAATGGATCATTTGAAGAGGGGAATGCAAGATTAGGGAAAGTCTATGGAAGTATTTTAAGTGAAAAAATTCCGGAATTCTTATACGAACTTGCAATAAAGGTGGAAGAAAAAAATGTTAATTTTGAAGAGTTTGTAGATAAATATGAAAATGAGTTAAAGGACCTAGTAAAAATATATTCATAGTAAAGAATAATATATTAGCCACAGTAAAGTTTACGATATTAATATGTTTAAACTTTATTGTGGCTTATTTAGATTAAAAAATATATATATTTATATGAATTATAGAGTAAAAGCAACAAAAAATTGCAATATATTTTTATATATGTATAATTATTATGAATGATAAATAATGGAGTGAATAACTATGAGAATGAGAAAAAAACCATGGGCGAGACCTGAATTAGAGGCTTGTAGCTTTTTTGTTATAAATCCTAAAGAAAATAAAGGGAAATGGAGAGAAACTTTTGAAAAAGATCAGCCTATATATTTAGAATTAGGATGTGGAAAAGGAACGTTTATGGCTGTACATGGTTCAGAAAATCCAAATATAAATTATATGGCAATTGATATAAAAGATGAAGTATTAGGACTGGCGAAGAGAAATATTGTTAAAGCATATGAAGAAAAAAATATGCCGCTTACCAATATTAAATTAATGGCACAAGAAATAAGCCTCATAAGCAACATATTTGATGAAAATGATGTTATAGATAGAATCTATATAAATTTTTGCAATCCTTGGCCAAGAGAAAAGCATAAAAAGAGAAGATTAACTCACACTAGGCAGTTAAATCAATATAGAACTTTTTTGCGTGATAATGGAGAAATTTATTTTAAAACTGATGATGATGAATTATTTGAAGAATCTCTTGAATATTTTAAGGAAAGTAAGTTTACAATTAAATATATAACTTATGATTTACATAATAGTGATTTTATAGGTAATGTTGAAACTGAACATGAAAAGATGTTTACTGAAAAAGGAATAAGGACAAAGTTTTTAATTGCAGTTAAGTGAGAACCAAAATTGGCATATAAAACTTGGTGAGGAACGAGTTTAGTGGTATAGCCCTTCTACGAACGAATGTGAGTAGAAATTTCCGAATATATTTGGCTGATCGAACTTACTCCTATGAACGGATGTGAATAGTGAGTTTCCTTTAAAATGTGAATAACTAGAAGTTACGACAACTAAAAGTAAAGAAGTGACACAGGTTAAATAAAAAAATTATTGTGTAATTATTTTAAGAATGAAAAAATGCCCAGAATATAAGAATATAAGAATATAAGAATATAAGAATATAAGAATATGCTTATATTATGGAGATTAGATGTAATTAAAAAAAGGAAACACCTAATCATATACATTCATAGGTGTAAGTGATTCGCACAAAATGCAAGATTTGGGCTCTCTGCTTAAGGAAACATTTTCATCAGTAGATGAAGATGGGTTATAATGCTTGGCTTGTACCACATCAAGCATTATATGGCAATGAAGAAGATAAAAAATTTATAATAAGTAAAGAAGGGAAGATTATATAATGGACGGAATATGGATAGAAGTTAGTGTAATAACAAAGAGTGAGGCTTTAGAACCAATATCAGGTATTTTCTATGGATTAGGATGCCCTAATGTTGCAATAGAAGATCCAGAAGATTTGCTATCTAGAGATCAGGGACCATTAACATGGGATTTTGCAGATATAAATATATTAGAGCATAAAGGTAACGCAGCAGTGGTTAAAGCTTATTTTTCACAAGATGATAAGGTAGATGAAATTGTTGAGTATACTAAGGAAAAACTTGAAGAAATAAAATCAATGGGAATAGATATTGGTGAAGGTATAGTTGAAGCAAAAACAATGCATGAAGAAGATTGGGCCAACAATTGGAAGAAGTACTATAAGCCAGTTAAAATTACAGATAAAATTGTAATTAAGCCAATATGGGAAGAATATGAGGCGAATGAAAAAGATTTAGTAATAGAATTAGATCCAGGTATGGCTTTTGGAACAGGTACTCATGAAACAACAAGAATGTGTATTCAAGCTTTAGATAAATATGTTAAACCAGATACAACTGTATTCGATGTTGGATGTGGATCAGGAATTCTTGCAATAGCAGCAGCAAAGCTTGGTGCAAAACATGTTATAGGTGTTGATTTAGATCCTGTAGCTGTTGATTCTTCAAAAGAAAATATAAGCTTTAATAATTTAGATAATATAGAAGTTTTAGAAGGTAATTTATTAGATGTAGTAAATGGAAAAGCAGATGTTGTTGTTGCAAATATAATTGCTGAAATTATATGCGTATTAACTGAAGATGTTAAGAAAGCACTTAATGATGGAGGATTATTCATAACATCAGGAATAATCCATGATAGAGTTGAAATGGTAACAAATAAATTAAATGAATGTGGATTTGAAGTAATTGAAATAAATAAAGATGGTGAATGGAATTGCATAGTTGCAAAATGTATTAAATAAATGTTTTAAAGGAGAAGATTATGCATAAATTTTTTACAGAGCCATGTAATATTACAACAAGTGAAGGAAAAATATTAGGTGATGATGTTAAACATATATACAAAGTTTTAAGATTAGATGAAGGTGAAAAAATAATCCTAAATAATTGTGAAGGTATTGAATATTTATGTGAAATAGACAGCATTACTAAATCTGAAGTCATTGTAAAAATAATAGAAAAATTAGATAAAAACAATGAAAGCAGTATAAGAATTCATTTGTTTCAAGGTCTTCCTAAAGGACAAAAGATGGATTTAATAGTTCAAAAAGGAACTGAACTTGGAGTTTTTGAATTTATTCCTACTATTACTTCAAGAGTTGATGTAAAACTTAAAGGTGAGTTTAAAAAACTTGATAGATTAAATAGAATAGCATTGGAGGCCTGCAAACAGTCTAAAAGAAGCATAATACCGAAAGTAAAAGAAGTAGTTGACTTTGATGAAGCAATAGATGAATTAAAAGATATGGATTTATTTCTAGTAGCATATGAGAATGCAGAGAATTATGGGATAAGAAGCCTCATAAATGAATTTGAAGAGAATAATATAAAGCTAGAAGATATAGTTGACATTGGTATATTAATAGGTCCTGAAGGCGGATTCGAAGAAGAGGAAATAGAACTACTAAGAGAAAAAGGTGCTAAGATTATAACACTTGGAAATAGAATACTTAGAACTGAAACAGCAGGATTTACGTTAGCAGCATTATTGCAATATGAATTAGGAGACTTAGGAGGGATTTAGATTAATATGGTAGAAAGCCAAATTAAGATAGTTCAAGAAAAAAATGAAGAAGAACTAAAGAAAAATAGAAAACCTAGTGTGGCTTTTGCAACATTAGGATGTAGAGTAAATCATTACGAAACGGAAGCAATGACAGAAAAATTCCTTAGGGAAGGATATGAAATAACTGAATTTGATAATTTCGCAGATGTTTATGTAATCAATACATGCTCAGTAACAAATATGAGTGACAAGAAATCTAGACAAATAATAGGAAGAGCTAGAAGGAAAAATGAAAATGCTGTTATTGCAGCAGTGGGATGTTATTCACAAGTATCTCCAGATGAAGTTTCTAAAATAGATGGAGTTGACGTTGTTCTTGGTACTAGAAACAAAGGTGATGTTGTTTATTATGTAAATAAGGCTAAAGATGAAGGCAAGATGCAGGTGGCTGTTGGGGAAGTTCTTAAGAATAAAACTTTCGAGGAGCTTAACATAGAAGAATATCAAGATAAGACTAGAGCATTCTTAAAGATACAAGACGGCTGCAATAGATTTTGTACATATTGCTTAATACCATATACAAGAGGAAGAACTTGCTCAAAAGATCCAGATAAGGTTTTAGAAGAAATAAAAAGACTAGAAGAACACGGGTTTAAAGAAATTATATTATCTGGAATTCATACAGCGTCTTATGGTGTAGATTTAGAAGGAGATGTAACTCTTATAAGTCTTCTTCAAGAAATTGAAAAATTAGATGGAATTGAAAGAGTAAGAATAGGATCTATTGAGCCAAGTTTCTTTACAGGTGAAGTTATTGAAAAAATGAGGCATATGAAAAAATTATGTCCACAATTCCATTTATCACTTCAAAGTGGATGTGATGAAACTTTAAAAAGAATGAATAGAAGATATACAGCTAAAGAATATGAAGAAGCTGTTTATAAAATAAGAGAAAATCTTAAAGATGCATCAATAACAACAGATGTTATTGTAGGGTTTCCAGGAGAAACGGATGAAGAGTTTAATGAAACATATAAATTTTTAGAAAGAATAAAACTAACTAAAACACACATATTTAAATTTAGTCCAAGAAAGGGTACTAAGGCTGAAAACATGCCTAACCAGGTTGATGGGACAATTAAAGAAAATCGAAGTAAGGCATTAATTGAACTTAATAATAAAAATGAAGGTGAATTTAGTGAATCTTTAGTTAGAAGAGAAATGGATGTTTTAGTTGAAAAAGAACTCAATGAAAAGCCTGGATATTTTGAAGGCTATACTAGGAATTATGTTAGAGTTGTATTTGAAAGTGAAAAAAGTGATATAATTGGAAAAATAGTTAAATGTAAGATAGAAGAAGCAAATGGTGATTATGTAAGTGGTAAGATTTTGTCATAATTAATATGTTTATAACAAAATCTTTTGTAAGGTAGATATATAAATAAGAAAGTATTTTATAAATGAAACAACATAAAATCTAAGTTATATTGTTTTGAAATGTAGAAATTTAACATATATATTGGTATAATAAATAGTAGTACATTTAATAAAAAATATGAAGTATCTACAAAATATAATGTTAAAACAAGTAAATATTAATTTAGATAAAAGATAAATCAGATGGTAGGCAAGATAAATTTAGTAATACAATTCATACATTCATTAAAAAGTAAATGATCTTACTTAAATTTTGAAATGTATATTTTGAATGCTGAATTTATAAAAATAAATTATGAATTGCCATGGGTATCCTAAAGGACATGGATTGATTAAGGGGGTGAGAGCATGGATGAATGTATTTTTTGTAAAATAATAAAAGGTGAAATACCAAGTAAAAAACTATATGAAGATGATAAAGTAATAGCTTTTCATGATATAAATCCTGAAGCACCTATTCATTTTTTAGTTGTGCCCAAAGAACATATAGAAAGTGTTAATGCACTAAATGAAGAAAATTCAGATATAATAGCACATATATTTAAAGTTATAAATAAGTTAGTTAAAGAAGAAAAAATAGCTGATTCAGGTTATAGAATTATTAATAATTGTGGTAGAGATGGTGGTCAGACTGTAAATCATATTCATTTCCACGTACTTGGTGGAAAAACTTTACCTATGAAATTGACTTAAACTGTCTCCGTTTCTAGATATAAGCTTTTGATTTTTTTACTTAATTCTTGACATAGTTTATTTAAATATTGTATAATATATCATGTGTTATTAAGCCCATAGCTGATTAATTTTAGCTAGCGGAGGGAGGGATATCAATGTCAGAAATTAAAGTTGGAGAAAATGAAACACTTGAAAGTGCGTTAAGAAGATTTAAAAGAAAATGTGCTAGAGCTGGAGTTCTTTCAGAAGTTAGAAAGAGAGAACATTACGAAAAGCCAAGCGTTAAGAAGAAGAAGAAATCAGAAGCTGCTAGAAAGAGAAAGTTCAAGTAGAATTATTTCTTTTGAAAGAGGGTACGGATATGCCAACAATTAAAGAACAATTACAAAATGATTGGAAAACTGCTTTAAAGACTAAAGATAAGTTCACAGCTAATGTACTTAGCACAGCTAAGGCTGCGGTATTATTAGTTGAAAAGACTGAGAACAAAGTACTTGCAGACGATGATGTTATTAGTATATTAGCAAAAGAAATCAAACAAAGAAGAGAAGCTTTGGCTGATTTCGAAAAAGGGAACAGAGAAGATCTAGTTGAGCAAAATAAGGCTGAAATAGAAATCCTTTTAAAATACCTTCCTCAGCAGTTAAGCGAAGAAGAAATAAAACAAATAGTAAAAGAGTCAGCTGAAGAAGTGGGTGCAAATAACATTAAAGACATGGGAAAAGTTATGGCAGTAGTTAGACCTAAAGTTTTAGGTAAAGCAGATGGCAAACTTGTTAGTCAAATTGTTAAAGAATATTTAAATAATAAATAATAAAAGAACTCAAGTATACTTGAGTTCTTTTATTATTTAAAAAGAGTCGCTATAAAGCGGCTCTTTTTTATTCTTTAGGAAATTATATTCACGGACAATCTGTGGATAGGTTATTTAAAAAAATATTGCACTAAACTAAATGCACAGCTCCTAAAGAATAAAAAATAAATTATATGCGCCTGGCCTTTTCTTCGGCAAGCTCAGAAAATCCAGAATGCCCTAAAAAATCGACGGCTCATAAGACCTTTAATTAAAGTCATTGACTGTTAATGTATTTATTTTTTGAGAGGAAAATGTTACACAGTCGCCTTGGCGATTTTTTTATTGCATTAGAAAAAATGTTCTAATTTATTTTAGGGGGAAGAGATATGGAAATGATGATAAGCTATAAAAATGGAAGAAAAAATACATATATAAAAGAAGGAAAGTATATGTTTATAAGCAATATAAAAATATCACCTAAAAATAGTAATAAAACTTCTAAAGAAAAAGATGATGATGATTTTAATATATATGATGATATAAATTTAATGGTTAACATGATAAATAAAAAGAAAAATATAAAAAATTTATATTAACAAACATAGTTAAATATGATATATAAAATTATATAACATTAAATAATATTAAAAATGAAAAGAGAAAGATGCTATGGAAGAAATTATAAAAAAACTAGAAAAGAATGAATTATTTAATAATGTAGATAAAACTAAAATGTTAAAGATACTAGGTAATTTGAAATATTCAATAGTTTCTTATAAAAAAGGTGAAGTTATTTTCCAAGAAGAAGAAATATGCAGTGCAATTGGGCTTATAATTGATGGAACAATAAATATAGAACGTATATATCCAAATGGAAAAAGTATAGTTATGAGCAAGTTTAAAGACGGTGATGTTTTTGGAGAAGCGTTATTATTTTCTAAAGTAAATAAATATCCAGCAACAGTGATAGCACTTAGTGATTGTAAGGTACTTTATTTAACAAAAAATGAAATTATAAAATTATTTTCTGTGGAAAATAAACTTATGGAAAATTTTATGATGTTATTAAGTGAGAAAATAATAATTCTTAATAATAAGATACGAAGTATTTCTCTTAAATCTGTTAGACAAAAAGTTGTTGATTATATTTTATGTGAGTACATGAATGAAAAAAATGAAGAAATTAAATTGAAATACAGCAAAGAAGAAATAGCTAATGATATAGGTATACCGAGACCATCACTATCTAGAGAGTTAATTAAGCTTAGAGATGAAGGATTAATTAACTTTAGCAGAAATAAAATAACAATATTAAATATTGAAGAGCTAGAAGATATTTTATTTAATTAAAGGGGTTTGTAACAAATGTTACAGATTCTTTTTTGTTTTCGGTATAAAATCTCATTATAAAGTAAGTCCTAACAAAAATAAAAATATATAAATTAATAAGAAGTTAAAGGAGATTTTAATTATGGAGAACAAAATGTTTTGCTTTCAATGTCAGGAAACAGCAGGATGCAGCGGATGCACAAAATTTGGAGTGTGCGGAAAGAGTCCAGATTTAGCAAGAATGCAGGATCTATTAGTATATGTTACTAAGGGATTAAGTGAAGTAACAACTAAATTAAGAGAAGAAGGAAAGAAAGTTTCTTTTGAAATAAACAATTATATAACTTTAAATTTATTTACTACAATTACAAATGCAAATTTTGATGATGAAATATTTTATAATAGAGTATTTGAAACATTAAGTATAAAAGAAAAACTATTAAATGAGCTTAAAAATAAAGAAAATTTATCAAATGCAGCATTATATAATGGTAAGACAAGAGAAGAATTAGATGAAAAATCAAGAGTAGTAGGTGTACTTGCTACAAAAGATGAGGACATAAGAAGCTTAAGGGAATTAATTATATATGGATTAAAAGGAATGTCAGCATACTTAAAGCATGCAAATGAACTTGGATATGATGATGAAGATGTAAATATATTTATGCAAAATACTTTAGCTAAAACATTAGATGATTCTTTAAGCGTAGATGAACTTGTAGCCTTAACATTAGAAACAGGAAAAGTAGGAGTAGATGGTATGGCATTACTTGATAAAGCCAATACTGAAAGCTATGGAAATCCTGAAGTAAGCAAGGTTAATATAGGTGTAGGCAAAAATCCAGGGATCTTAGTATCAGGACATGATTTAAAAGACTTGGAAGAATTATTAGAGCAGTCAGAAGATACTGGAGTAGATATTTATACTCACTCAGAAATGTTACCAGCGCATTACTATCCAAAATTAAAGAAATATAAACATTTAGTAGGTAACTACGGAAATGCGTGGTGGAAGCAAAAAGAAGAATTTGAAAGTTTTAATGGACCAATTCTTATGACTACAAATTGTATAGTTCCTCCAACATCAAGAGAAACATACAAAGAAAGAATGTTCACAACAGGTGCAGCCGGATTTATAGGATGCAAGCATATTGAAAAAGATGAAAATGGACATAAAGATTTTTCAGAAATAATTGAAATGGCTAAAAAATGTAAAGCTCCAACTGAAATTGAAAGAGGAGAAATAATTGGAGGATTTGCTCATGCTCAAGTATTTGCTTTAGCTGATAAGGTTGTAGAAGCAGTTAAGACTGGAGCTATAAAGAAATTCTTTGTAATGGCTGGATGTGATGGTAGAGCTAAATCAAGAAATTATTATACAGACTTTGCAAAGGCTCTTCCAAAGGATACAGTAATTCTTACAGCAGGATGTGCAAAATATAAATATAATAAATTAGAACTTGGAGATATTAACGGAATTCCAAGAGTATTAGATGCAGGACAATGTAATGATTCATATTCACTTGCTTTAATAGCATTAAAATTAAAAGAGGTATTTGAACTTGAAGATATTAATGAATTGCCATTAGCATTTAACATTGCTTGGTATGAGCAAAAAGCTGTTATAGTATTATTATCATTATTATATCTTGGAGTGAAAAATATTCATTTAGGACCAACACTTCCAGCATTCCTTTCACCAAATGTTGCAAAAGTTTTAGTAGAGAACTTTGGAATTGGTGGAATAACAAATGTGGAAGATGATTTAAAAATGTTTTTAGAATAATATTAAAAATAAGAGAGCTTTAGAATTTTTCTAAAGCTCTCTTATTTTCATATATTGATGATTTTTTAAGAAGAAAATCATCAATATATGATTATTGAAAATTGTTTATTGTTAATTATTACTTATACTATATTCATATTAGTATTTTCAGAATTTTTTATATTACTTAAAGCAAATCCAGCATAAACAAGAGCTGTACTATAATAGATAACAGAAAAACCTAATAAATTGATCCCAGCCACGCTTAGTAAAGTTTTTAAAAGCATTGGAAGAGTAATTGCATAAAAACCAATTATACAAGATTTAGTGTAATTTAATCCTGTGTTAAGAATTTTATTAATTAAATATGCTATAGGACCTATTATAATAAATACTGAAAGCAATTTTCCGATGAAAGAAAATATAGGACCAAATAAAAATAAAAGTGTTATTGATAGACTAACATAAAAGTCTATTAAAGGATAAACATCTTCTTTATTTAGATCAGGAACCATATTAATTGAAGAAGCATTTACTATATTAGAATCTACTTTTACTTTAACATTATTTTGATCTACAATTAAAGCTAAATCATATTTATTTAATAAAGCAGCATTGTTTTTTCCAGTTGTATCTAGTATGTATGCCATTCCGGATTCATCTTCATAAACTACTGGTTCTGTAGAGTCTAAATGAAATTTACCATCCTTTATATAAAAGTTAGGGATATTTCTTGAAAGTACTTCTTTTATTTCAACACCTTTGTCAGTTACTATATTAGTTAAGTTAAAATTCACAAAAAAAGAGAATATTACAGATACTATAAATATATATAGTATAGATTTAGATAATCCTTCTTTTATGAAATCTTTATATGCATCAAAGTTAAAAAAACTATATGCAAATTTATGTGTTAATCGTAATTTGTTTTCCAAAATTTTTCCTCCTACAATTATTGTATTATTTAATGTTAATTATAGCATACCAGATTTTATGGTCAAATAATAAAGATGTAATAATTCAAAATTTATTTTGTAAGACAGGTATTAATTATAAAAAAGTAAATATATTTTTATTATAAATGAAATTAAACTATTTTCATTAACAATATGTAACATATTATGTTAACATAATTATTTACTATGAATTGAATAAAAACATATATTGTAAAAAGTTGGTGATTATAGTACCATATAAATATATTAATAAATTAAATGGGATTTTGAGAGGATGGGGATTATGAATAAAGAAGAAGTTGTAAAAGAACTAAAAGAAAGATTTAAGGATTCTGACGCAAGTAATGTAGAAGGAGTAGTAGCAGCACAAGTAGATTTAAGAGATGAAGAGGGAGGAACACTATATTTAGAAGTAAAAGATAAAACTTTATCTATAGAGCCTTATGAATATTATGATAGAAATGTAATATTAAATGTTTCATCTAGTGATTTATTAGAAATTGTTGATAAAAAGTTAAATCCAGCTGATGCTATTTCAAAAGGTATCTTGAATGCAGAGGGAGATTTAGATAAAGCATTAGAGATATTGAATTTATATAAACCAAAGATAGAAGATTTATCAAAGCCACAGATAGAAGAAAAATCAGAGGTTGAAATAGAAGAAAAGCCAGAGGGTAAAATAGAGGCAACAATAGAAGTAAAAGCTGAATCAAAACCAACTCCAAAGACAACTTCAAAGACAAAGGCTACAAAGGGTACAAATAAAACTACAACAAAGACAACTGCAAGACCAGCATCAAAGACTACTTCAAAAAGTAAGACTAAAGCAAAAACAAAATAATAGCATTCAAAGCTAGATTTAAAATGTGAAGTTTAAGTAATTCTATTTTAAACCTAGCTTTTGTATAGTTAAATGGAAAAATATTTAAGGCTATTTTAAAGAAAAAATAGTAAAATAATATTATTAAACAATAAAAGATAAAACTAGGAGGTTAGCTTATGAGGATTCTTATTGTTGAAGATGAAATCAGACTTGCAGAAGTACTAGGTGAGATTATGAAAGAAAATAAATATGTAGTTGATATAGTCAATGATGGTGAAGAAGGATATGATTATGCAGCTAGTGGAATATATGATGTAATAATACTTGATGTAATGCTTCCAAACATGAATGGATTTGATATTGTTTTAAAACTTAGAAATAATAAAGTAAAAACTCCTATAATAATGCTTACTGCTAAAGATGAAATAGGAGATAAGGTTAGAGGATTAGACTGTGGTGCTGATGATTATCTTACAAAACCTTTTTCAAAAGAAGAGCTTCTAGCTAGAGTAAGGGCATTATCTAGAAGACAAGGTGAGGTTATATTAAATGAACTTTCATATGAAGATATAAAATTAGACAAGTCTACCAATGCACTTTTTTGTAATGATAGATCTATACATTTAGGTTTAAAAGAATCAGAGATACTTGAAATTCTTATGTGTAATTCTAATAGAGCTGTTGGCAAAGAAGAATTATTAGAAAAGGTATGGGGAATTGAATCTGATGCAGAAGATAATAATGTAGAAGTATATATATCTTTTTTAAGAAAGAAGCTTAATTTTTTAGGATCGAAAATATCAATAGAAGCAATAAGAAAAGTTGGTTATCATTTAAAGGGGACTAAGAAATGATAGACAAGTTAAAAAAGAAATTTATACTTATAAATATGGTTTTAGTATCAATAGTGCTTGCTATAACTTTTATTGGAGTTTATGCATTTACGTATAATAAATTAAGTCATACAAGTAATAGTATTCTAAAAAGAGTTATAGAAGAAAAAGGACATGATGAAAATAGGAAGAGAAAAATAGGTGGAGAAAAAATAAATATACCTTCACAATCTCCCTTAAATAAATTGACATTCTTAGTTGAATTAAATAATGAAAACAAAATTATTAATATTATAGATGAAAATATAGAAATAGTAGATGAAGAAACATTAAAGGAAATAGTTTCAGATTGTGTAGATAGTAAGAAAAATTATGGAATTATTATAAATGAGGATTTAAGGTATCTAAAGCATAAAAATGAAAATGGATTAGAAATAGCATTTATTGATAGAAGCGAAGAAATAGATACATTAAATTCACTAATTACCACATCCATTCTAGTTGGAGCTTTAAGCTTATCGGCATTTCTTATTATTAGTATATTTTTAAGCAAATGGGCTATAAAACCAGCAGAAGACGCATTTAACAGACAGAAACAATTTATTGCTGATGCATCACATGAATTGAAAACCCCTCTTACAACAATTCTTGCAAATTCAGAAATTTTATTATCACATAAAAATGAAACAATATCTAGTCAGATAAAGTGGATAGAATATATAAAATTAGAAAGTGAAAGAATGAGAGGGCTTGTTAATGATTTATTGTTTTTAGCAAAATTAGATTATAAAGAAAATTTAATATCATCTAAAGAAATAAATTTAAGTGACCTTGTATGGAGTGTTATACTTCCATTTGAATCTTTAATCTTTGAAAATAATAAGAAGCTTGAAAGTAATATAGATTCAGATATTTTTTTTACAGGAAACGAGAATCAAATAAAGCAATTAGTAGTCATACTCATTGATAATGCAATTAAATATTGTAGTGAAAAAGGAACAATAAAAATAAATTTAAATAAAAATCAAAACAAAATAAATCTATGGGTAAATAATAGTGCTGTACCTATTCCAAAAGAAGAACAAAAACATATATTTGAAAGATTTTACAGAGTAGACAAGTCTAGAGTAAGAGAAAATGGTGGATATGGACTAGGATTATCCATAGCAAAAGAAATAGTAGAATTACATAAAGGACAGATTTTGGTAACAAGTGATGAGGAAAATGGAACTACATTTAAAATAGTATTTCCTTAAAATAAAGGTCGTAGAATCAGAATTTAGTGAATAACAACCGAAATAAAGCCCTTATGTTGTGCTCGATTGCTACAAAAATGAAGCTAAGAATTCAAACATGCAGACTTGCATCCACAAATGT
>ENA-OWPM01000682-OWPM01000682.1-human-gut-metagenome-genome-assembly--contig:-NODE-682-length-36274-cov-306.656175_pt1 | contig 36274 bp, 35 predicted proteins | sample MGYA00248267_ERZ651852 | MGnify/ENA primary metagenome ERZ651852 (study PRJEB26924, sample SAMEA4378228) | human gut metagenome | biome: human gut; feature: human-associated habitat; material: faeces...
GAGAAACCGATGGTTCTATAACGAAAAAGAGGATGCATCATTTTGACACATCCTCCCATGCGAGTTTTTGTAATGGGTTTTACCAGAACCCCTGTTTAGAACTATGCATGGGTTTCATGCTTTTTTTATAAACAAGAGGTATGGCAAAAATACAAGTCATCATGCCCATCACACTGAATGGGTTTCTACCGGATGAAAATGAAAAGCTGATGGAATGGCTCAGGACAGATCGTAACGGCTTCCCATATTGGGAAAACCGGGCGGTATTCAACATGTATCCCTATTATGGAATGCTTGATCTGATGGATGCCAAGGAAAGACACGGAAACGACTGCACCTATTTCATGAAGGTGGAGAATCAGAAGAGTGCGGATTATGCAAGTGGAATTTTTCTATACAAGCTCGCAGATGAAGTGGTCATATACTTACTTCCAATATCATACAAAAGTGGGATAAACATTACTGGAAGAATACAGTTTGGACAATGGGTACTGCATGAGTCCAAAACATTCCGCAACAATGTATGCAGACTGATATACCGCCTTAAAAAATAAAAAAATTATTTCAGACCGACTTTCTTCATTTTCTTATAAAGAGCTGTACGGCTACAACCCAGTTCAATAGCTGTCTGGCTGACATTGCCGTGATTTTTTTCCAGCATATTTCGTATCCTTTCCTGAATGATATAAATTTCCGGATTACTACCACAAACCACATTATCCAATCCCAAATCACATACATCCAACAATACGTTATCTGCCACAATGACCGCACGTTTGACTTTTGCGCTCAGTTCCCGCACATTACCAGGCCAGTCATACCCCAACATACATGCTTTCGCTTCTTCTGTAAAGCCTTCATTCTTAACATGTATTCTATAGGAATGTTCTTTTCTGAAAAATTCAGCAAGAGGAAGAATGTCGTCCTTGCAGTCCTTTAACGGTGGCTGTAAAATTTCCAGTTCAGCAAGACGATAATAAAGGTCCTCACGAAAACGTCCTTCTTCTAAAGCTTTTTTCATATTTTCATTGGTAGCTGAAATAATGCGCACATTCGTACGCTTTACTTTGTCACTTCCCACAGGATTAAACTCCTTTTCCTGAAGAACACGAAGAAGAAGAATCTGCATGGAATAAGGCATATTGCCGACTTCATCCAAAAACAAAGTTCCTCCATTGGCTGTTTCAAAATGTCCCTTCCTGTCTGCAACAGCTCCGGTAAAAGCACCCTTAACCGCACCAAAAAATTCAGAAGCCTGTAAATCATTAGGTATGCTTCCACAATTGACTGCAACGAAAGGTTTGTCACGCCTGTCACTATAACGGTGTATCATCTGGGCTATCACTTCCTTACCACTACCACTCGGACCAAGTATCATAACTGAAAGGTCGGATGGTGCCACACGACGGGCAAAAGAAGCAGCTTTCCGTGCAGCTTCGCTGGTACGTTCTACAAAAGAACGCTCTTTACGTACTATAACCGGACTTTTCAACATACTGTGCATTAATTCAAGAAGCTGTTCCTGATGGACAGGTTTCTCCAGATAATCCTTAGCTCCGAGCTTGATTGCACGTACAGCATCCGAGATACAGGCATAATCTGTCATGACAATAAAAGGAATTTCCATACCGCAACTCATAATCCATTCCAGAAGACTGATACCGTTTCCTTCAGGCAAACGTACATCCCCCAACACCAGACTGATTTCATGTTTCTTCAAAATACTACGTGCCCCAGGCTCGTCAATAGCGGTCAGAACTTCGTAACCGGCTTTTTGCAGCCACTTTTCTATCATACCCTTAAGTATCATATTGTCTTCAACTATCAGTATTTTCATATTTCCCAAGTTCTTTTTCTGTTTCTTTTATCAATTTCTCAAGAATGTCAATAACCTGCCGGGCATATTCCCCTATGATTTCATTAACACTTTCATTATTATGCAGTTCCTTTTGAAATTCACGCAATAAGCGTTCCTTACCAAGAATTTCCCATACCGGCATCATCCGGTGAATAATCTTCCGCATTAATTCACGGTCATACTTTTTCAAGGCTAATTCCATCTCAGCAAGTTCCTTTCTGGACTCATCAATAACGAGTGACAGCATATATCCATTGTCGTCTATGTCTTTCAATAAGCAGGAGAAATCAAAGTCTCCAGCATTTGAGACTCTTGTATGGGATATGATAGTCGATAAAAAAGATAACAATCCATGAATATTGAATGGTTTATGAATATATCCTGCAAATCCTTCCTTTTCATATATTCCTGTATTACCATCACTACGCGCAGTCATGACAGCTACAGGAATGCTTCTTGAATTGCCAATATCCGAATTACGAAGCAGTTTCAAAAGACCAAATCCATCAGTTTCAGGCATCTGAACATCCGTTAGTACTATATCATAATCCGATTTCTCCAGAGCAGCAACAACGTCCTGAATATTCATACATGTAGTGCAGGTTATACCATTACGGCCAAGCATATCTTCCGCTATTTTCAACTGTATCGGGTCATCATCCACAACAAGTACCTTTTTAGGAAGCATAAATATCTGATTATTATCCTGTTTATCTTCCTCTGCAGGTTCATCCGTTTCAGGTAAGGGAAATTCAAGTCTGAATACGCTTCCTTTACCAAGCTCACTTTCCACATCCATTGTTCCGTCCAAAACCTTTACCAAGCCTTTTGTCAGGAATAATCCAAGGCCAAATCCCTCTGAGTTGATATTTTGTGCAGCACGTTCAAATGGAGCAAAGATTCTTTTCAGCGTTTCTTCATCCATCCCGATTCCAGTATCCCTGATTTCAATATTCAGTTTCCCATCAGAATATCTTGAATGGAAATTAACGGTTCCCGATGGAGTAAACTTTATGGCATTTGTCAGTAAATTAGCCAGAACCTGTTCCAACTTGTCCGCATCCCCTTTCACTGTTAAACTACAATTCTCATGTACCGCGTACAAAATCAAAGCCTTAGAAATAGCCTTACGGGAAAACTCATCAGAAATACGTTTAAGAAAACGATTCAAATCGAATGGTATATCATTACGCAAGTCACCGACTTCATTAATCCGATAAGCATCCATCAGATCATTGACCAAATGAAGAATATGATGACAGGAATGACGTATATCCTCCAGATATGATTCACGTTTCTTCTTTTCACGGGTCTGTGATGCCAAATCAGCACAATTATGAATGTTTCCAAGAGGGCCACGTATATCATGTGAAACAGTCAGGATAATGCGCTTGCGCATCTCCAGCAATTCTTTATTTTCACTAATAACCTGGTTCAACCTGGATTTAATCCTTTCTTCCTTACGCAAATCAGAACGTATGATAAGAAAAGAAATCAACAGCAGAATAATTGCAAATGTTATAATTATGGCAAACATGAAGAAAGATAAATCCTGTGCTTCTGCTATTTTCTGATCTTTTTGAGCAAATACCGCCTGTGCCTGATTATCAAGGCTACTGATCAGCTGCGACAACTCACGGTTCAAAGTACGGTTCCTGGAACGAAGACTGTCTGCATAAGTTTCCATTTCTACAGTATGTATCCGTTGCAAGGCAATCAGACTGTCACTGAAAGCATGCAGTTCCTGAGCAGAAGGCAAAACCTGTACACTTTTCTTGCCGCCAAAGAATCCGGCTATACCACTTTTCTTTTGTGTAACAATCCTTACACGGGTCGCTCTTCTGGCCACTTCCGGCAAGTGATTCACCAAGAGACTATCCGTCTTTCTCTGTATCGCAACAGTTTCCATAATATGTAGCAGATGATTTTCCTTTTCTTCAAGCAAATTACAAAGAGTGTCTATTTGTTCCGTATGCACAAAACCACCCACATATTGCTTCATTACCTGTAGTAGGCTGTCTACCCCCAGTCGCTGGTCTCTGTATTTCCGGAAATCCATTTCATTCCATGTAATGACAGATTCTCCATGTGTTGCCAGTTCTGTAATACGCCGATGGACTGTATTTATATCCTTACGGATTTTACGTATTTCTGTGGTCTCTGCTTCTATTTCATGCATCCGTTTCCGTTCATGCAACAAAATGGCGGTCATACTACTGATAACCGCCACTAATAACAAATACCCCAAAAGGATTTTATTCTGTAATGACACTCTTAACATTTAGTTTGTAATTCAAACAATTATTTTCTGCAATACTATCTGTAAGACATTCTTTTATTATAACCCAAATACCACTTCAATCTCCATCACTTTCCCATGTTCCCTACGCACTTTAGACATCCGTGCCGGAATTCCATGCTGGAAACAAGATTGAATGAACTCCATACCGATAAATATACCAGTATCAGAACTTCCAATTGTTCCCTTATCTTTATTATGAAAAGTAACGCTTCCTCTCATGGCTTCATTTCTTCTTTTCCGATATTGTTCTTCCTTTTGAAACATCACGTTCACCTCTCCTCTAATTATCTGTACCTGCTGACCTCCTGCTTGAAGAAACTTCAGATAATGTTCCAACAAATCCTCCGGACATCCACTTTGGGATAACATTCCTCTTATGGTATGTATATGTATCAAATCTTCCATATTTCCTCATTTAGAAATGAATATCTTCTTGTCTTTAATGATAAGCGTATCTTTACCGCCATTTTTTATCAGACTTACATTGTCCAAGTCAATGCGGCTATTGGATATGGTGAAATCCTGATGAATCGTGTCGTTATGCAGGAAATGAATATCCTGTTTATACAAGTTCGGAATAGAAAAGAACAACGCTATAATGCCACCAATACTACATATCATCAATAATGTGAAGACAATAAACCAACGTTGATACTTTCTATTATCTACAACCTTTACCTCAATAGGTGCTGATTCCTCATTGATTGTTACCTTTTTCTGATTGTATATCACACGACATCTTAAATTAGGGAATTCATGCAGACCTAACAAATCCGGTATCTGTTGCAGGAATTGCAAATACTGCTTGGTTTCCATCAACACTTCCAACTCCATAGTTACACGGATGACACTGCGTTTCATTATCTTGGGTTTTCCCGACGCACCTGTAGGCTTGGCAACATTAACGGGACGAATATCCGAAGCACCTGTGGTCACACTCATGGCAAGCTCCATGCCTGTATTTCCCAACGAAGGGACATCTGCCGAATGGGTTCCATAAGCAGAAGAGCTTTCAGCTCCTTCATATTCCGCTATCAGGTCCGCCATTTCCCGCACTTCAGGCACCGTCAAGCTCTTTGTCTCTGCATTCACAAAGCTTTCCACTTTGACCTTCACCCTGTCGGTTAAAAAGGCTTTTATCTTGTCTTCGCTTTTTTTATGGATAAGGTAGCTGGGGTATTTTTTCGTGAAGTTCCGGGCAACATTTTCCATATAGTTCATTGTATAATCATAATTACAATCAACAGATATAAAGAAAGACATATTAAGTGAAAAAAAAATTTTATTTTTGTGTATCATTGTATTTAGTAATAAGTTCAATTATTTTTTTTTGTTTCAAATCGTAAGCTAAAGAAATTGGTGTATTACCTTCTTCATCTGCAATATCTATTTTAGCCCCATGTTTTAATAATAGTTCTACTAATTCTAAATTATTATTTTTTATTGCTTCTAATAATGGAAAAATCAAATGTTCTAAATATGGGGTTTGATATCCATTTACATTTGCTCCATATTCAATTAGAATTTTAGATATTGAAATATTAGATAACATACATGACAATCCTAATAGAGTCAATCCTGTATCAGTATATATTTCATTTACCTTTCCACTATTACACTGTAGTAAATACTTTAATATTTCACATTTCTCCCAATATACAGCAGCATAAAAAACATCATATTCATATATTTCATCAGACATTGCTATAGAATCTTTTGATTCTAACATTCTTTTCACACTTCCTAATTCTCCTTTCCAGCATGCAATACCTAATGGATATATCGTTTTACCATCAATTATTGTATCACAATTATTTTGTCCATATAGTAAACAACCATATAAACAGACAAATAATAAAATTATAAATCTATTTTTTTTCATTATTGTTTATTGTTTAATTTCAACGTGTATTGCTCCTTCACCTGTATCAAACATAACCTTACTTGAGTTTGAAATACCTTTTATTGGATGAATAATTTTTATCACTGATGTATTTTTTGCTAACAAATTAATAAAATCTTTAGTATTATTCATGTTAGTTGAAATATCTAACACATTACATTTCATATAAACATTTTCAGAAACACAATGTAATGACACTCTTTGATTTTGTTCAGATAACTGCTCAATTTTTTTTGTCATAGCATTTACTATTTCTTCCTTATTCGCTCCTTTAACTTTATAATTATCATATATTTCTGTTACTAACATTCCTGGTCGCTTATACCTAATCCTTTTTCCTCTAGACAAATTCGAATACATAGCTTCTGCTTGTTGTTGAGGATATCGTATGGTACTAGTTATAATTATCATATCATTATCTGATTTTATTCCTGTTTCTTCTAATAATTTAAGAGTTTTTAAAGAAACAATCTTTTTACGTCTTTCATTTAAATTACTGCTGAATATGATTTTGCATGTTTTTTGTATATCTATATAGACTCTACCACAATGCATTTTTTTTGTCATACTAGAATACACTAAATCATCATCACTTGCAAAAAAATCTATATAAGCACCTTTTTTTATACTATCATTCCTAATACATAATTTAATTTTATCTCCAATTTTTACTGGAATCTTCAACTGAGGTTCTATCACTGAAACACAATATGGCTCCAAATTTAACACACCAGTATAATCTAATGAAAAGTAAATACTTCTACCTTTAATGACTTCAATATAGAATTCAGTATATTCTTGTTTACTACTAACTAATAATTTCTCATTTATCTTTTGCTTTTCATTATCTAAAAGATTAGATAATACTTTTGCTTCGTCTAATTTAACTTCTATTATTTTACAATCGTTTAAACTATCCGTCGCTATTTTTACAAATGGAATAAAATCAAAAATCCCAATAATAGGGGTCTCTTTTTTATTACCATTTTGTAATTGAGCTGTTATTTTTATGTTTCTCATATCAATTAATATCTAATAAGTTCACATTTTCACATTTAGCTATTCCCTGTTTACCAACAACTCCTCGTATTTCTATTGTATGACCTAAATCATCTGAAATAATAAACTTTACAATATCACCTATTGACGTATTTTTAGTTTCAGCATAAATTTCTAATGTATAATCAAATAACAAATGTGGTACATTAATGATTCCATCTTTATTTTTCCAATAGATTTTTATTATTTCAGCTTTTTTTTCTTCTTTCGATTCATCAGATATTATCGAAATAAATGGTTTTTGTGAAATTTCAGACACTTTCCAAACCTTCTCTCTAGGCTCCAGATTGTTCCTCTTGATAATACCTGGTGACAGATAAGCAGTCATTAACATCGGAGAACATCCAGTATTCATACCTTCCTCTATCTTCAAGCAAAAGCAATCCCAAAACTGAAAAATATCAGCAGTCTCCACTTCATTGTATATAAAATGGATTTCTCCATTATGCATGACTCCTTCATTCAGCCAGTCATAAAAGAACTGCTCGTCACCACTACATTCAAACATAAGTGTAATCAGGTCTCCTTCAACAGGCAAGTATTCTCGATTACCTATCTTTTCACAAGCCTCAATATGAAGTTGTATGATTCGCCTTAAATTAGGATCATCACAATGTTGTATATGACACCGATAACTATAATAAAGTATTGGTATCTCTCTGCCTCTAATTTTCAATATTGCTTGGTATATCATAATGATAAATTTTCAAATGAATGACTATGGTAACAGATCACGACTAATCCAATAGAAAGTCTGCCCATTGGATTGAAATGATTTACCGGCAGCTTCGTCCAACAGTTTCTTCTTTTCCTTAAAATATTCAATCAGTTTGTCCAATTCTACATCGGTAATCATCTCCTTTTTCTTCAAGTCCTTAATCCGATATACCTCAAAAAACGGATAGTCCACCGGACATGAAATAAATCTTCGTAAAGATTCAGAGATAGGCATTCTCAAGAAAGCCTTTCTTTTAATTTTACAATACTTATCTGTATTTCTCTCAGAAAGGAAATGCCGTACTAGCTTTCTTCTGACACGACGAGTTGAAGCATACTCAGGAACATTCAGGCTGTCTCTCTTTATACTAATAGCTGTTTCATCGTTATTATCTGTTATATAGTCTTCCGGACAATCACAGATACTAACCTTAGCCTGTTTCTTTTTTCTTACAACTTCAACTTTATAATCAATCACTAACTTAGCTGGCTCTTCTATATATTTCCTGAGTCGTTTAAATTCATCTTCATTCACCAGCAAATAATAATCCAATGTAGAAGACAGACTGTCAGGTAATACAACAGGAGATAATGGAAGCGCCCATCCAGGTTCTATAGAAGGACATGCTGACATTATGGTCTGTTTATCAGTTTTCTTTATATGATGATAAGCTACAAATGTTGAATCAAGTTTATACCGATTTGTACCGACCTCCGCAAAAGCTCTTTCCAATTGGTTGTACAATATGGTATTATCAAGTTTCACTTGCAACAACATGGAATCTACAGCCTGAGTCAGACTTTCCATTTCCAAAGATTCATTCTTCTGTGGAAATACCAGCCATCCCTGAGTCATACTTCTATCTGGAAAGTCCAGACAATAAGTATTATGATTTACTTCCATATATTCATTGCCATTCCGTATCAAATCCGGATAAACCATCAGTTCTCTTTTCTTCTGGCTGATCCGTGGAGCATAACAATCAATCATATTTCCAAGTTGAAGTACAAAGTTGTTAAAATTATCAGGCTCACCCCCGTACAGTTGGAATCCCAACAAACGGCAATTGTTTTTTACCATCCGATTCACTAAGGCAGAGTCTGCGAACTCAGTATTATAGCCTTTATCACCAATTACGACCAAGACATTCGTTTCATCTTTATGATGATTGAACATATCTACACCTATTCTTACTCCAGACCAGCTTCCAAATCTACCATATACAGGCTTCAACTTTTCCGAATTTTTAGCTTTGGCAGAGAGGAAATCAAGCATCTCCATATAATCAGAGGTCAATTTACAGATAGGATCGTTCAAGCTGCCTTCTTCATTAAAAGTCAGTACCGCTCCAAACCTGAATGTAAAACTTTCATCGTTTACCAGAACTGACTGCAAACTTTGAACTGCATTTACCAAAGCCGGGAAACGTTCAATGGTAATATCTTTCCCTTCCACTACAAATACTATATTGATATGTTGTAAATCTTGTTCGATTTTGTTCTTAAAAGTATCATAATAGATTGGATTTCCATTTACATTCAAGACATAACTGTCTCCCTTGTCAATAACCGGCATAGGAAGATGAGTCCGGAAGCATAGTGTTGTATCATTTTCTCTATAAGAAAGTACCGGACTATATTTTATAGCTGGATTAAGTACAGACAAATTCCGGCTTTTGATTCTTTCAGAGGCACATAAGTTTATCGTATCTCCTTCTTCTTTATCAATCGTGGTGAAAACGTCCTTAGGCAATGACGCTACATCTATGTGCAACTGCTGTCCGGAAGATGTCAACAATCTGTTATCAATCCATCCAATAGTTTTTAGATCAATGCTGTCTGCATCAATCACGGGGCTACAACCGACAAGTATATGTGTTCCATCTACCGCTTTCTTGTAAGGATACACAAGACTATACATTGGAATTTTACCAATCTCTTTGGTCAAGTCTGTGTTTCCGTATAGCTTTATGGAATCATTTGCAAAATATTTTTCGGCATTTACATACATTGTAGTATCATTTGGCAACAGAACCATCTTGTTTTTAAATCCTGTCATGACATCCGTAATACCATTCCTTGTCAGCAAAAGTTCATTCTTGTTAATCCAACCGACATATTTCGCCTTTTTCCACTCCTTTAATCTGCCATTCTTCAAGATAGACGGATCATATTTTATCAGCTTCAACCAGTCACCTTTCTCTTTTATGACCAGAAACGCATCCATATACTCCACATTATCCATCTCATTCTTTCCACTTGGACTCATGTATGAAGAGGAAGATTCCTGAGCAAATACAATCCACGGATTACCCTTGAATACTGCAAAATCACGTGGTGCTTTTAATCCTTCTATACAATAATTGTTCACGTACTCACGAGGTACTTTCTTTACCCTCGTAAAACGATTTACCGGACCACATGCTGCCATCAAACCGATAAAACAACTGCACAGACATCCAGCATGGAACAGACTTGACAATCTATTTCTTTTCATAACTTACCTTTTTTGTTCTGAAAACCGTTCGTGCTGAGTTACCATCAGCTGCATAACACATTCATTATTTAAATCATCACCCATATCTACAAATACATCATCAATAAGTGTCTTTTTACGGGCAATTATTTTCAGACCTTGACAATAAGAATAGAAATCATTCTTTTTGTTATTATTTATAGTGACAGCCACATCAGGATTACCGCACAAATATTTTTTCAATATATAGTTATAATGAGTGTTGAATGGCTTTCCATCCACGATAGCTTGCAAATGCTCACGAATATCATTCCCTATAACCACCAATATGTCTGTTGAATCATTTTCGGTATATTGAGGAATGACTTCAATCGTATGTCTTACCGGGTATTGGGTATTCTCAGTCATAAGCTGCACCTCATATTTGCCTGGCTCAGAATAAGAATATAATGGATTCTGCTCCCTTGAGTCTACAATGCCAGACTCACCAAACTGCCATCTCCATTCCTTAGATACACCATACCCTCTGAATGTAACAATCTCACCTTGCATAGCAGTTGACGGGGCTTCAATTTTCACCAACTGCTCACTTCCATAATCATTCTTTTTTCTTCTTACAGTCACAATCTTGCTTTCTTCCAGCGCATCATCTATTCTGAGGCGTATCTGATAACGTCCAGGCTCCATAAAAATATATTCCCCGCTTTGCTTGTTTGACTTGTCTCCGTTGCCGAACTCCCAAAGCCATTTTTTTGCATTACGTGTACTGTCTGAATAGTGAACAGGTTCGCCGACTTCTACCTCTATAGGATTCAATGTCATCCTGATTGTCCTGCTTGAGAACAACAATCGTATCAATAGAGCCAGTACTATACAAAGCAACAAAGCTCCTATAACAAGCATAAATTTACGCGTATAAATCTTTCCCATAATATTTATTTTTTTGTACCGGAACGCAGATCTTCGAGTTTCTTCTGCAATCCAATTTCACATTCCTCCAAATTTGCCTTGAACGTAATGATATTCTGCTGAATACTCCACAATTGCTTTTTATCCGACAACCACATGTCGTAAAAATCAGCAATGTGCATAAATAATTTATACCTCTTATCCCAATTGTTTTTTTCGTATGTGTTTTTCAGATTGTTTATCAGATAACGAATATCATCTTCCTCGTATTGAGCATATACGCCCGGTTCAAACTTCTCTATCTTACGAAACAAGGAATCAACAGAGACTTGATGATCTGCCTGTTCTTGTTGATAGTCCTTGATACGGTTCATTTTTACTTTTACAAACTCTTTCTGCTCAAACATACTGAAGTCTGAATTCCACATGAATATACTAATGCAACATATTACAGTTGTTATGATAAAGAACAGGAATACATAGGCATGTCCCATAAAGACTTCCCGTTTATTCAGGTTATTTCTATTATTGTCCATAATCCTCTATTTTTATTTGTTATTACCAGAGCCTACATTAAGATTCCTACGAGTCTTCCAATTATCCTTGATACATTGCATCAAATCATTTTTTACCATTTCCTCCTGGATTTTCAGTAACCGGATAGAATCCTTAACTCCTAAGAACAGATTGATATTTCCAAGCAGTTGTCTGTACAATTTACAGTCCCTTTCTTCCATATCCTGTATGTTTTTAAGGATATTCATTTTTTTTGTACTGATTACTCCCTGAAGTAATACATCATTAATCTGTGGAGAAGTGTTCATCAGTTTCATATATTGATAAACAGAATCCACACTATTTGAAAGGGCTATTTCACGGGTATATACCCGGTCATACTCCTGGGTTTTCGTTGTTATTCTTTTAACCTCAACGCCTGATGTCTTTAAGAAACAGGCAAAAATTAAAACGGCAAATATGACGCAAGCCATTAAATAAGCGGCAAACTTCAAATATGCTTTTCTTACTTCTGAATTATTCCTAGGTTTCATACTTTTATTTTTTATTTACAGGTAACTACTTATTCCTAAAAAAGTCCCTTGCTCAGAAGAGCAACCAAGCTTGAAGCGAGAGTCTTCCTGCTGGATTATGTAACGTGTATTTATTATTTTGTCGGCTGGCAAAAAAAGCTCAACCAAAGATTGCAATATCTGATAATCTTTGGCTCCCGGAGAGAAACCTTCCATTCTGGATGCAGAGATAGGACCGATTTCAAGTTCCATTTCATAAGTCCCGTCATCAAAACTATTGCCAATTACCATATTGTCTCCCAAAATACACTCACCTAATTTCGGGACAATGTCTGGATCAACTTCCGTAACGCATTTCCCACCCTTTTTCAGGGATACAGGTACTTCCATCAGTATACTCATACATTTACCTATATTCTCCGTACTTACTGTTATCTGTTCCAGATAGGTCAGCATGTGTATCAGCATTACAGCTAAATGGACGGGAAGCAAATCAAGGACTGGCCATTGCCGGGAGAATATATTTATAAAATCCCGATGAACATTCATTTCATCAATACGCCGTTCCTTGTTTTGAAAAGCAACCAGCATATAATCCAAGGAAATCTCGAAAGGCTTGAAAAATCTTCTTGCAAAGAACTCTTCATCACGATGGATACGAATCTCCTCCAGGACCTGCTCTTTTGAAATTTTTCCTGTCTGATAAAGGTTACGATGAAATATAGACTCAGGTAACATGTCATAAAGACTGCGCCTATTTACATACAGATAAAGATAATCGGTCAAGTCATAGTGTGAATATTCTGAATGTATATCATGAATATCTTTTGAATAACCGCGTCTTATATCCCCACGCCTTAAAATGAGCGTCCGTTCTGCATCATACCCCTGTTCTTTCAATCCACTGGCAACAACTTCAGCCTTGAAATCAGTATCAGGTTGATTGAATGCATGCACACTCTCATCAAAATTCACTATGTTATCTATTTCCTTTACCATACAAAAAACTGTTTAAGTACAGACTAATCCAGAATATTCCAGCGTGTTTCTGTGGTTTCCTTAGATTGACGTGAACGCTCAGCCACAACAATATTTTCCTTATGTTTACCGATATACTCAAGACGGCTCAACGTAGTCCACAAATCATTAAAGAGGTAAAGAAAGCGCTCTGTCGTTACCATCAGTAAACGAATATCATGGTGGTCATAACGCATTCCACAATTTTCACGGAGCACGCCTTCGTAAGCACCGGGTTTGACACCATTCCATTCATAAAAATACTTCAACAAATCTTCTTTCTCTTCTTTACCCATAAAGCCCAGACAAATATATAAACGGTGCGCAAGTGTCGAAAATACATTTAAGAAACGTATAGGCGAATAATACTGTCCTTCATTACGGAATGAAAAGTATATATCAGATATATATAACATAACATGACGGCATAACATTCCTATATTTGCTGCTAATTCAGTCTGTTTCTCTGCGTTCTCTACTTTTGCCAGAATATCAATAGAAGCTTTTTCTATCGAATCTATAAGTTGACCGAATTTCGCATAATAACCTTTCAGGTCCGGATGACTGGACATACTGGAGCATGGAGGTATAAAATTTCCATCCACTTCACAACGGTTTCCATTCCTACGCAATCGGCCGATTACAAGATAATATCTTCCCAATTCCCCTCCATCAACCTGTCCTGCCGGCAATACATTCAAGCGATATTTAGGCAATGCGTCCGGTTGTCTGGGTACACTTTCTGTTTCATCCGGAGTGCCGGAAGGCTGTCTTTCAAACGGATCTGCCATCAATATCACATCCCATTTCTGTTCTCTATCATCACTATCTTCAACAGAAATGTGGAAGCTGGCTGTCAGTTCTTCATTTTCATCAGCATCATAATCTATAAGATAGCCCCCAGCAGTAACAGCATGGCAACGTTTCAACCTGACTTCGAGAGTACCTGTAACAAGCTCTGTAATGCTGAAATCACCGGAAACAGGTTCTCCTTTTCTGAAAGGTAAAAAGCCATAGTTTGTTCTGTTGAGATGATACGACTGATATTCACACAACTGATTGATGAAATGATCTTCCAGTTGCATCAAATGATTTTTCCTTACAAGCAATCCGTCTGTCCAATTTACCAGAGGATATGATTTCCTTTTATTCTGTTTCGTTGCCATAATCCACAATATTAATATTCTCTATATTTTACCAATTCGTTTGCTACACGCTTGGCAATAATTACATCATGTCTTTTCAGCTTATTTTCTGCAAGTGTTACTTCCGGATCTATATAGAATCTCCTTCTGAAGAAAGACGGTTTAGTATAAAATACCCATTCGTTATAAGTTCCACCTTCATTACGATATTCAATTGGAGCTGACGGAGACTTCAGGTTACAGTCATTTATCATACGCTGAAACCACTGTCCAAATATGACATCCTCCGAGGCTTTTCCGGTAATTCGTTCAGCAACCGGATCATTTACACTTTTAAAGACCTCCACATCAATCACAATACTCTTATCACGATTGATATACAAAGTATCCGAATCATACTCCTCTGAATACTTCCAGACTTTATAGATTTCCAAAGGAATTGCAAAATAGCAGTCAACAGTCTGTGCATATAATAAAGGAAATGAAAAAGGAAGCAGGCAGGTGGATGCCCATATTCCATATTGCAGTTCATTGCAAAGATTGAAAACCAATGAAAAAAGACCGGCTCCGAACAACATAACCGATACTGTAATCAGAAATTGGATTCCAAATGAAGGTTGCTCATTGCTGGAAGATGAAAAGACTTTTCTCAATACCATCCTGTTGTAATATCCTGCAATCCAATAAACTATAACCAATAAAATATACATATATGGCATAAAGTTATAGTTCATGAAACCTGCCAGTCCCGGTAACGCTAGTACAATACCACTCAGAAGCAAATATACAATAAGCCTCTTATTATTAAGCAGTTTGTTTTTCCTAGCAATAAAATATGCCATAACTCCAAATATTATGGTAAGGAGAGGCATGAGCAAATACGATGATACAAAATGTAGTGCAACTGGATTCATATAAAATCTGTTTATGCGTTATTATATTCAATAAATATCCTATAGTTAAAAGTATCCGGAGAGCAGGCTGCCAATTTGGTAAGCAGATTGTCTTTCATCCGTTTTTCCTGTAATGGTTCATCCAATCTTGTTCCCAAAATCAGATGAACATCCTTTGTACGTATCAACCCCTCATGAGGCATCGAACTGATTGCCACCCCATTACGAATATCAGTACGTAATAATAGTTCTCCCAGTTCTTTCTTACAGAAACTGGCTATATCATTCTGAGTAAGAACACGTCCGTGAGAAAGAAAACCATATTTGTAATGTTCTATTTGTTCCCTGTTTTTAGGAGAGTGCTTGCCTCCATAAGTCGTACTGACAAGTGCCAATGTTTTTGGATTCACATAGGTATTGGTATTCGGGGACAACTCGACTCCGGCTTGTATCTGGTTGCCAATCTCGCAATTCGTAGTCCAGTATTTCACAGTTATCTGTCCGTTCCCGTTCATACGGTCTATCATTAAATAATAAGGTGTTTCCCTTGTTTCATTCATTTGCTCTGTTATCTGCTTCATTTGTTCCATCAATTGCTCCATCTGAGAAACCAAAGCTTGTAGTTTTGCACTGGAAACGGCAGAAAAAGCATGTGATTCGTCATCAAGCAAGTCAAGCAGATATACAAGAAGTTCCTTTGCCGAACGGGAGTCAAAACGTTCACAGCCACCCTTTCTCAAAGAATAAGTTCCACAATTCTCCATACTGCTTTCCTGTTGAAACATCAGCTCGTAATAGTTTTTGCCATTAGAGTCCTTCACGCTATGCACCGCCAGTAAAGACTCACTTTTTCCTGTACGCAATGGAATTACTCTAAATGTATCTTCTATATTCGTATTTTGTTCATGGAGTAACTTGTTTTCTACAGGTACAACATTTACTCCGACATGCAGATCTTCTAATATATCTGGTGTGAAATGTGCTGGGAAACTCACCTTTACCCATATCAGCCTGTCTTTCATATTATCCACGACAGACTCCTTGAAATAATCTGTGAGCTCTTCAGGAAATGAGACCTTATCCTTATCATCTATAACAAGCTGCTGGGAAATGGTAAGATAATGCTTGTTGTATATATCCATCACTTCCTTATCTATCATAACCATTATATCATAGTTCTGGAAAAAACTATAAGCAAAGTGTCTGGATGGTATCATTTTCTGATAAATGCCTTTCTGCATATCAATTCTTTTTCCATCTATATACCATTCTGTACAAGGTAGCAGGAACAGATATTCATAGCTGTCCGTTAAATTCGGGAAGTCAAGATAAAATGACAGATTTTCCAGTCCGTTGATAGCTTCATCAACAGTCAACCCAATCCACACGAAGTCTGACGGCATTTTAACCTCGCTACGGGCTACCATTGTTTTCTCCAAAGTATGACTGACTTCATAAAGCAGGTCATCGGATATTATATACTTGACTTCAACCTTGCGCAACATCGTATCACAGGCCGGATAAAATGAAAGCGTGCCTGTGGAAAGTTTTCTGTTCAACACATCACTTTCATAATACATACCAGATTCACGTGTTATTAAGTATTCAGGATCAATAGGGGAAGCATGTACAATACCATGCGCAGGGAATGGTGATGCCAGCATACCTGGTGTAAGTATGTGGGCTGTCTTTTCCAACAGTCTGGTTTCAATTGCTGTAAAATCCTCTCCGAGTGTATAAACCTCATTCGCCAAAGCCTCCAACATAAGTTTGACCACCGGATCGAAATTTTCCACCTTCTTTATACCCCAAAATGCTGCTGCATACTTCAGCATCCGGTTCCTGATTTGCTCTTTATTGTATTTTTCTTCACTCATACTGTTATCGTGTTGAAATAGGTCCTAAGTAAATCACATAATAAAATGTCCTTCTTTCTCCTGTACGAACCAGATTCCCAGATACATAAACCTGCACTCTCTTCTTTATACTTGATGTTTCATACATACTATCTTGCAACATTGTGTCGTCTATAATTACACGTACGCTGACATTGGTCAGTCTCTTTTCATATGTGGAAATAGCTGTAGTGATATATTCGGAGAACTGTCCTTCCCAACGTGTATGTGACACAATACTTTCGAAGTCAAGATAAAAAATCTTACAGCCAAACTTCTTGTCAAAAGTATGCTCACCCGGAGCTGTACTAATCAACAGCTCAATAAACTGATCAATGGACTCTATTTCCGAGCAGGACTCCAAACGGCTATTCTCGACATCTTCGCTCAACAATGCTCCAAAGTCTAAAGGTAATTTGCAGAATTTTGTTTCCATATTTACTAATGCCATTGATTTTCAAACTTATCATTGATAAACTCCAACAATCGTGAAGCAAATCTTATAAGCATATATTGCTTATGATTGACATTGTCAACCTTTCGTTGGAACTGAATGCAATTACCATCCGTAAAGTGAGCTACAAATGCAGCCTGCTGATTGGGCTGGTCTTTCTGATATACCCGTATCTCCCCATTCACATATGTTTGGGTGAAAGTTCCCCATCGTAACAGGGTATCACCAGGCATTCCCTGTAACATACACATAATGATACCACCGTATGTTTCACCTTCCGGAAAACCGATACGATTAGTATCACGCTTAAATTGCAGGTTGAAGTCTTCAATATCATATACTTCTTCACCCACACACAATTTCATTATGTAATGGTCATCATTTTCCATTACATTTTTCTTTTTGAATAGGGTATTGAACCAGCTCATAACACTCACATATTTAAGTAGCACGAATCTTCTGTTTCCATTTCCTTAAAATGAATCAGAAGTTTAGTCCGACATTCTTTGGTTGTAGAGTGGACATTCATTTCAAGACACTGTGCACCCCTGAAGCGTATAACTTCTTTCTGACTTCCAAGAATACCTGAAGAATTCATTAATTCTCCATTTTTATGGATTTGCGGACTAAGCATCCACGCCAATAAGTCATCAGTCGGAAAGCCTGATATTATAATACCTATCTTTCCGCCTTGCATATTGCCGATTACCCGTCCAGTCTTATCAGCATCCTGACTGAAATCATATTCATATTCCAATAGGTCATAAGCCTGAACATCTTCATGTTCCGATGGCTCAGCAGTCCATAATTTGATATATGATTGTGCACGCATACTATATTATTTACTCATTATCTCTCATTAAATCTGTTTGAAGCATAGTAGTCAGTGTACGATCTTCATTCATACGTGATTCCACAAACAAGACTGTGTCCTGGCTGTCCAAATGCTTACGGGAATAAGCCCTTAGATAGGCTTTGAATGCTTGTACCTTAGTACAATACTCCTCTAACGGAAGTACAAAAATGTCTTGCTTTCCCAATCTTTCCAAACCATATTTCTCTAACTCCTCTTCAAATGATTTCTTCAATTGGTCATTAAAGATCATATAAACTATCAATGATTTAAAATATTTCATAATTTATAAAAATTCGAGTTATTATAAATCCTAAATAAATACCTGTATATATTAAATAAAAGGCTAAAAACCACATATCATATAGAATATTGTGATTTACAAAAACTATGATGAAACATATGAACATACCCAATATAAGCACCTTATTTATTTTAGATAAAGTATAGTGCAATTTACATTGAATATTCTCCCTCTTAAGTTTATGATAAGTAACGTAACTTAAAATACCTCCTGCAACCAATGTGATTTGATACAGGTTCCCAGTAAAAGTGTTAGGTAATAATAAATTCAGAGATATAAGTATAATGATAAAAACATTACTCAAATCATTATGTAATAAAGGTATATTCATAACTATTTTTTTATTATTGGAGATTCAATTATTTTTTTAGGAATTACAACATTTGTATTATCCTTAGGTAAAATCAACTCTTCAGAATACACAGAATTAACCAATTCTGAAATCATTTTCATGTCAATTAGTACACGTGAATATTTTTTACTTTTTGTATTTTTTTTAGAGAATTCCGCCTCATTAAATTTTTGCAAACTTTTAGGTAAAGTATCTAATGGTTCGCTAATTCTTGTAACATCACAATAATCTTTAATAGCAACAGCTAGCCCTGGCAGAAAATAATGTCCACCTCCATTTGAGAAATTATCAGGATTTATCATTGGAATAGGCTCTCTCATTGTGTAATCGGTTTTAGGTATTTGAGTTTCACACCAAGGTCCAGGATAATTTTCATTTCCTTCTCCTACATTTTTATAAAAAATAACAGACACTAGATAACAAAAGCCACCACATCCTAAAACTATCGGTAAAAGGATATCATCAGAGAAGCCTATAACTGCAATATCATTTGCTACAATTAGAACAGATAGAGCTTGAGTTGTATTTTTGATATTATCAGGCGTAAACCATGGCTCTCTTTTATTTAGTATTTTTTCTCCAGTATAACTTTGTTTATATTTATCAGGAGATATATCTAGTTTACAAACATAACATAAATCATAAAATGAATTGGTTTTATTAACATAGGTAGAAACAGGAACACATTCATAAAATGCATATCCACAATTTTCTACATATCCCTCATACAAACAGCCTTCATTTAATAGATTAGAATATAAATCTAAAGATATACACTCATGTCCATCTTTCTGTTTCATAAGCTATTTAACCCATATATTATTAAAATCAATACCATTTACACTCACACTCTCAGGAGATAACACCAAAGTTGTTGACAAGCCTTGCCCAATAGCACTGATAACTCGTTGGAGATTGACACAATATGCATTTATAAATGCCACCTCAAACACGACTCCAGACGTACCAGTTTTAAACAATACTGCCCCGTTCTTTTTCACCCAGGGCTTGATTGCCCATCCGTAGATGTTATTTTTAACGGTTTGTGACAATGTTATCATAATACGTCCTCCACGAACTTCACCTTCCGGTTGATTCTTATTACCATCAACAGGCTGGTGAAAGCCGATTTTAAACTGTTCGACTTCATACTCGTCACCATCAACGCAGAATGTTACATTCACGTTGCTATCCACTTGCGGAAAATTAAAAAGTCCCATAACATTTTCTTTTTTTAGAGTGCCCACTGATTTTCAAATTCTTCTGTACCGAACATTAATTTCTGTGCTTGTACGGTAAGTTTAGTCGCAATATAGCTCTTCCCCTGCCGGATATAGCTGATTTCCATATCCACACAGGTAGCTTTCTCAAAAAGTATCTTTTCAAGAGCAGAGCCTTGGTTGTCATGAACGACAATAGCTCCACTCTGATATTTACGGGCATCCAACATCCACTGAATCATATCCCGGTTAGGCAGATGAGGGTAAGTTACATAGAAAGTACCTCCCTTAACTTCTGTTTGTACCTGACCTTTAAAATCAATACCTTGGGCGAAACCAAATTCACACCCTATCAGTTGATAGCTGTCCTTATACATATCCGTCAGCGATGTAGCTGCCAGATTGCCGATTTTTAAAAATACTGTATATCCAAACATAAGAATCTTGATTTTCAGTGAATATCCCAAGTTAATTCATTCGCGTCATCCAGTCCTACCTTCAAGATTTTGCCTTTCGATAACTCTTCCTTTATTATAAGACGGGAAATAGGCCTACGTAAATAATTACGGATCACACCGGCAACCTGCCTTGCTCCATATTTAGGGGTAAATCCTTTATGCGCAAGCAGTTTACGGGCATCATCACTTATTTCAATTGCTATACCTTGACGGTCAAGCAGTTTTCTAAGACCATTAAACTGTATATCGAATATCATCAGCAAAATATCCTCGCTGATAGGAGAGAATGGAACAATTTCAGATAATCTGGCCAGAAACTCCGGACGGAAATGTCTTCCCATAACTTCCATTATCTGTGTGGTAGAAGGTACGCTTCCCGATTCCAACTGTTTAGTCAGCCACTCGCTTCCCACATTGGATGTAAACAGAATAATGGAATTGGAAAAATCACCTTCTTTGCCTAAACGGTCATGAAGTTTGCCCTCATCCATTATTTGGAGGAATATATCATATACTGATGGATGGGCTTTCTCTATTTCATCAAAAAGAACCACTGCATAAGGCTGCTGTCTTATCTTGTTTACCAGCATACCGCCTTCTTCATATCCTACATATCCCGGAGGAGCACCATACAGAAGGGCCGCAGAGTGTTCTTCCTTGAATTCCGACATATCAAAGCGTATCATGGATTTTTCATCATTGAACAATGTCTCAGCCAAAGCCTTTGCCAACTCTGTTTTTCCTGTACCGGTAGGTCCTAAAAGGAAGAAGGAGCCGATTGGCTGTCCCGGCTTATTCATTCCGCTACGCGATTCAAGGATTGCATCCGTAAGTGTTTTCAAGGCCTGATCCTGCCCGACAACTCTTCTACGCAAATAGTCCTCCATATTCAACAGACGTTCCTTCTCCTGTGACTGTACTTTTCCTATTGGAATGCCGGTTCTGCTTGCTACCACCGCAGCGACTTCATATATTTCTACCTCTTCGATTTTCTTTTCGGCAAATTCGCGCATCAAGTTCAACGCATTCAGCAGATAACTCTTCAATTCAGTATAATCCTGAAGTTCATTCACATCCGTTTCATCGGTTATCACTCCTTGCAAGATAGGGCTTAGCCTATTGCGCATAACAAACAATAAGGTCTTTAAGTCCTCAACTTTTTCACTTTCTTCCGTTTCGGCTTTTTCAATAGTGTCCAATTCATCAAGCAATTCTTTTACGTCCTGCTGTCCTGTTTCATTTACCATCTTTATGGCAGACAAGGTCATATCCAAAAGTCCAATGGCTGAGTCAGGCAACCGACGTTCCTTTACATAACGCTTGGCCAAACGCACACATTCAGCCGCGGCAGTATCGCTGATACCGACATGATGATAATCTGTATACTGTTTCTTTACACTATGAAGCATCTGAATGGCAGACTTTAAATCAGGCTCATTTACCTGAACGACCTCAAATCTACGGCTGAACGCATGATCAGGTTCGATAATCTTCCTATACTCGTCTATTGTCGTAGCACCAATCACGGTCAAATCTCCACGTGACAGCTCCGGCTTCAGGATATTACCCGCTCCGGAATTACCCTGTCTGCTATCCAGTAGAACATGTATTTCATCTATAAACAGGATGGAATTTTCTATATGGCGAAGTTCCTTCAATACATTCTTCAAACGGTCTTCGATTTCTCCTTTATAGGTGGCTCCGGCAATAAGCGAAGCATTGTCCAACTCGAAGATACGGGCTCCTTCCAGAAAAGAAGGAACCTTCTTATTAACAATATCCCATGCCAGACCATAAACCAAAGCTGTTTTTCCAACTCCGGCATCACCTACAATCAAAACGTTTGATTTACTTCGGCTACCCAGCACTTCCATGACCAAACGGGTCTCACGGTCTCTATTGATAACCGGCAATAATCTTTCAGGAGCGGCAGCCATCAGATCAATACAATATTTGGAAAGATATGATGAACTTCCTATTCCTGTTCCGGGACCATAGTTGTCTGATACCGAAGCTGCATGATGATTTTCCACAGAAGGATTTTCTGTGTTATTAACATATAGGGATAATATGTCTCTTTCCTGAATCGGAAAAGACCTCAACTGGTCACTTGAAAAAGCGACTCCTGGTTTTACCAAGGCTATAAGAACACAAATTGGATTTATATCAAATAATCCAAGACGAATACGGGCATCATCCGCAGCCCGAAATATAAAATCAATTTTTTCTGAAGGTTTAATCTCGGAAAGTTGGGTAGACTTGGGACATTGTTCAATATATACATCAGCCCACTCTTCCAGATAGCCCAAATCCTTTCCAATACTAACAATAAAATCTCTTAGCCCCACTTCCTTATGGAGTAGAGCCTTCAATAAATGCGAGGGCATATAATACTCATTCGCATTCTCACGAGCCACTGCCTGTGCTATGTTAAGCGCAATTTTTACAGAATCATCAAGATTAATGAAACTAACTCCTGTATCCATAATCAATAAAGATTTAAAAATTGCGCAGGAGAACAATGCAAATATAAAAGTAAAAAATTAAATTCAATGCATTATCCGACATTTTTTTTATGCTCATGAGCATATTGTACGAAAAAAAACATCCGATTTTCTTTGCAATATTCGAAAAAAAGCATACATTGCGCCAGAAATCTCAAAGGAAAAGGAAAATGGCAACAGGATTCTGATTACCTTGAGGATTTCAAAGTGAACCAATTTATTAACTTAAAACTTTAATAACATGGCATTTAAAGCGTCATTTAAGTTTTCAGACTCTAGAGAGTTTGATGTATTGAGATGGGATGTCAAGTTTAACCGTGATGTAGATCCTAAAGGACGTCCGGCATCTGACATTTATGGAGGTACCATTAACGTGGAAGTCGAATCTACTCCTGACACAATCGTATTGGACAAGATGTTCAAACAGTACCAGCCAGTAAACGGAAACATCGTCTTCAAGAAAGCTGATGAAGATGCTAAAATGAAAGAACTGGTATTTGAAAACGGTTATGTCATTAAGTACGAAGAGGCACTAAGTGTAGCTAATGATTATCCTATGACAATCAAGTTCACTATTTCTGCTCAGACAGTAAAGATGAACGAAGTTACATTTACACAAGACTGGCCGGAAAATAACTAATGGTTAGTTTTGGGTTAAAGTTTTGAGGTGCCGGGATATACCAATTCCGGTTATTTTGGCACCTCAAAACATACCGACTAGTCGGTTTATTTATGTAATAACCTTATAGAAATTAATAATATGGGAGCAAGTTTTCTGAATCTGGTGGCTACAAAGGTGACGATAAAAGGAGAGGAACAGAAGTTCGTTTCCCTTCGTCTCCATCAGTCTTTCAACAAACATCACGATTTTACAGTGATTGTCAACTATCTTTCACCAAACAATACCTTCCAGCAGACTCCGGAGAAATTCATCAATTTCATTGGAGAGACTATCACTATTTCGTTTACCCATCGGCAGACTAGTGACAGTTATGTATTTGAAGGAGTGGTAACTAAGGTTGAAATGATTGGAAGTGAAGGCGAGGCAGGTGGTATAGCGATTCATGGAGAAAGCCCCACAATTCTGTTCGACAGTAACTGCACACTAGATTCATGGACTGAACAATCATTATCTGCAATCATTAATGAAGCGACACAAGAATATGGCAACGAGAAAATAGTTATTGCACCTAAATATACGAACCCGATTTCATATCTGGCACAATACAACGAAAGCGCATTTGCATTCATGAACCGCCTTTCTTTGTTATATGGCGAGTGGTTCTATTATGACGGCAATAAAATTTACTTCGGTAAACCGGAAAATATTAATACGGCAAAGCTTCAATATGACGTAGATCTTGAGGAAGTTCGCTTGATAGCCAATATGGTTCCTGGAAAATCTGCAAGATACGATTATGTAGCGCAGGAGAACAAAGAACATAATGCGGATACACCAGCCAAACCGGAAAGGATGAGCGATCTTCAATCTATCGCACATGCACGTTCAGAAAAGGCATATCCAGTAAAAGTCATATCCCCAGCCAATCCACATATCAAGGATAAGGCAGAACTTGATGACCAGATGAAAAGAGTACGAAATGCTTCTGGAGCAAGACTGCTCAATATAAGTGGTACAGGAAAGACTTGCCGTATCAGAATCGGCGAAATAATTGATGTTTCGTTCCCCGACAAGATGAAACTTTCTCCGCTCGGAAAATATCTTGTAACAGAAATTATTCACGAAGTACACTGGGACGGTCATTACTCCAATACATTTTTCGGGATTCCAAGCGATACAACAAATCTGCCCGTATCTGATGTCAGGTTTCCTACAGCAATGCCGGAGCTGGCTACAGTTCAGGAAAATAAAGATAAAAAAGGGCAAGGAAGAGTTAAGGTGCACTTTCAATGGCAAAAAGGCAGCAAAACTACAAATTGGATCAGAGTACAAAGCCCTAATGCCGGAACCAGTGATGCCGTAAGCAAAAATCGCGGACTTGTATTCGTACCGGAGGTTGGTGACCAGGTCATGATTGGCTATGAACATGGGAACCCGGACCGCCCCTATGTTTCCGGAGCCATGTTCCACTCCGAATCGGGACAAGGAGGAGGTGATAACAATCAGCTTAAAACAATCATTACCCGTAGTGGTAATGCTATCATCTTCAATGATGAAGCGGGAAGTATTACCATAACAGACCAGACAGGAAAACAACTGATTCTTCTTGATGGAAAGGACAGCATTACCATTATGGCGAAAAAGAGTGTGATTATCACAAACGAATCGGAATCAATAATTGCAATGGAGGATAAATCCATTGGCATGAAGGCCGAAACAATCTGTCTCGAAGCTGAAAAGAACATTGCATTTGTTTCTGGTAACGAAAATCTGATTATCAGTAAAGAAAAGACAGCCATAGCTACAACCGGGACAAATATAAAGGTTGAAGCACAAAGTCAATATGAGCAAACCAGCAAAGCAGGTACAGTTACAGCCAACAACATGTCCATAGAAGGTACAGCCGATGTTACCGTAACAGGAGGCATCGTAAAAATAAACTCTTAAACAAACTAATATGGGAGCATCAGCATCTGTTATACAAGAATACTATAAAGCGGTTGATTACTGGGCTGAAATAGAAGTCCGTAAAGACTGGAAGCTGGCAATATGGGTTGTCGAAGCTACAGACGTAGATTTGATTGATCGTTTTTTTGAAATAGAGCGTTCCCCGGTAGGACAGTTTGATGACATTTTTTTCCGCTTTGACTCGATATATGAGGGCGATGATGAAAAATTCACAGAGCAACTTTGGAAAGAATATGTCAGCTGGTTTACAGAAGAAATTGACGAAAAGTATGATGTTCTCAAGGCATTGAAACAGGACGGACTATTAACTGGAGAGTATTTTCCCCGGACAGACATTCCTCACACTACTGTTGCCTTATGGCAGGAGATGCTACGGCTAAAATCCTGTATCTCCGGACTGGAAGACACCAGCTTTTGCATCTATTTCCCTCCCGGACAATTGAAAGGTCCTCAACGTGCAGAATGGTTTTCAAAAGTCTTATCAGAAGGTGTACCGCAAGAAATTCGGTTAGCTACTATCGATATAGCTGGAAACCGTAGCATACGACTTGACAATTCGCGGATGGTAGCCTGTATTTATCCCAAATTCAACCTGATTCAGGCTTTGCGCAACCGTATGGCACAAGGAGATGCCGGAGGAGACCTTACAGCTCCCGAAAACAAGTTTAAACAACAGGTTACCGTTGTAATGGACTGTACCCAAAAACAGGATAAAAAACTGTTAGGAAGGGAAATCAACAAACTTTTGGACATAGCCAAAGAACTAAAAGACAATGGTATCTATATATCTTCACTGTTTATTGCATCTGAAGCATTCTATGCCATCAGGGAATATAAGGACAGCATGAAGTACAGTGAAATTACTCTTAATGAAGCCCAAAAGGCTATGATGGGCGGTGATACGACAGGATATAGCTACTGGAAAATGGCGGCTTCCATGAAGGCTGCCATACTTACCGCAGAAAAGAAGCGTGACGAAGCGATTTCACTATATAAGGAGATAGCCTTGAAAGCTGTTGAGCAAAAAGATGCCTACTATGTGATGGAAGGTTACCGTATGTGTGGATTCCTGCGTTATGAAGAGGGCAAGACGGAAAGTGCTTTCGAGTTCTTTTTACTATCACTGGCAGGCGGAAGTTATCTTCCTGAAAACATTAGAAGAAACTCGACATTTACCTATGCCGCTTATCTCGCTTTGCATACAGGTAAACAAGTAAGGGCTCCTTCAGACATAGAAATACTCGAAAAACAATTACAGGAATGGCTTGGCAAAGATTGGAGGGAACTAGTTGATAACCCATCCATGCAACAAGCCAAGGCCAGAAGAAAGAAGAACATATTCAGTTAAAATCAAGAGAAATAGTTAACATATTTTTAATTTAAAATTAGAATAGTATGGAACTTGGAAATTATGGAATCGGCGGAAACGAGGTAAAACTCGAAGCATCCGAAGGTATTGCGGATATTCCACAAAACCGAACTTTAATGGTTGAGCAATTGACAAAGGACGAACCGGTAGCACCTGAAGTTGTAACAGGTCTTACCAACATTGACGAAGTCTTTGCACATTTCCAGCCGGAAATAGATATTGAGTTCTCTGATGCGGACGGAGCACCAGTCGAGGAGAACTTCCGTTTTAACAATGTTGGTGACTTTTCTGTTGCCAAGATGACAGAACATAGTCCTTTTCTATCCAGTCTGAATGCTGAAAAGCAATTTGCAGACAGAATGGAAAAGTCTTTGCGTTCAAACAAGGTTCTGCAACGGGTTCTGGAGAATCCCACTACACGTGACGCCTTTGTCAATGCACTTTCAGTCATGCTGGACGAACTGAAAAACAACGAAAAGTCTAACTCTGTAAATGAATGATAGTTATGAGTGAACAGAATCCTAAAATAGAAGCTGCGGAACAACAAGTTGCTGCCGTACAAACCAGAAACTTAAATACTGAGTTACAGGCTCTTGCCAAATTTGGTGGTTTCAATGTATTGGAATCTTCTGTAGATGGAATACAGAACCTCAATCCAGAGCGTAAGGCAAGACGCAATATCTATTTGACCAGTAATGAAAAAGCGGCTGAACGTAAAGAACTTGCAAAGAGTATTGAAATGTGGGTCGAAATGCTGAAAAGCGGCAAATCTATCACAGAAATGATTGATGCTTGTCAGAAAAAGTCAGCAGCTGTATCAGATTTACTTTCACAAAACCAACTCAAAGCGGTAGAGGAAGTCAAACAGTTGGAAAAATCGTACCGTACAGTCATGCTCTTCTACAAGAACACTGACTCGGACAAGATTAAGAATGTTTCCATTGTCAATGCATCTATGGCTCAGCTTACAGATCTTGACAACTCATTCTTCATTGACGCGATTGCCAATGAACTTCGCGCCAACTATGACCGCCTTGACTTAAGAACAAACTACTCATTATTGGTTATCCCTGGTTTTCTGGGTTCAAACAAGGTTGTTGAGAAATGGGCAAAGATTGCACACGATAACAAAGTAATGATCTACACAGACTTTGCCGACCTTGAAAAACCGGATGATGTTATTGAAATGTTCTTTGACTCCAATTTATCCGGAGGCGACATCTATAAGTCAAATGTATGTATGACTTGTAATTACCTTGTCGGCAGAGGACGCTATGCGGAACTGGGTGAAACCGAAGACCTGCTTGTACCTCCTTCTGCTGCACTAGCTGGCAGTGTCTATAAGACAGTAATGGCACAAGTAACAGCCGGTAAGAAGTATGGTTCGATGAGTGAAGTTGACGGAGTTGCTTTCAATCTGAAGAAAAGTGAAATTTCAGAAATCGAAAAGATTGGTTTGATTCCGATGGTTAAGGAATACGGTAAAGTAATGGCATTCTCAGCCAAAACACTTTTCAATGGTGACAACTTAGGTTTACAGACTTATTCGGTAGTCCGCGTATTCGACTGGGTTACAAAAGTATTAATGGACTTCCTCAACCGCCGTGCATTTGAAAACTGGAACAGTAAAGCCGAAAGAGATTTACGCAGTCAAATCAGCAAGTTCCTTGATAGCATCCAAGGCCCTGGCCGTCTCATCGAAAAGTTCAAGATTCTCCGCTTTGAACGTGATCCGAAACAGAAAGACCGCATCTTCCTGGATATTCACCTCACTCCGTACTTCCCTGCAAAGAGTTTTGTAATCAAACTTGAAGGAACCAAGGGTGATGATGAAAATGACTGGAACAGCGACTATGCTCAGGATGCTTGAATTTAATAACTTTTTCTGAAGGCAACTGGGATTTCTTTTCTGACTTCCGGTTGCCTTTTCACTTCAAAACTTACCTGTATGCCATTCAATGATTTAGCTCAAAGCAGCAGTGCCAAGCGTGGATTTGCCGACCTTTTCGCAGACTCCAAAGCAGCTTTGGATAATATTCAGGCAGGGTTGGGCGGAATGATCCCTTCCATGCCCGGGATGCCTGTTGCCAAATTTGGCGACCTTTCCATAGGTATTGATATGCATCCCACTGTTACGCCGCCTTCTCCTGTTATGCCGGTTCCGCATGTCGGGAAAATCTATGACCTTATGGCAGATATTATGGCGAGCATTGCCGCTGCCATACCACCTGCAACCTCTGGTATAGCAGGTGTAGCATGCAATGTGTTGAAGGGAATGGCTCCTTCCGTAAAGGTACATAATCAGTGGATTGCACAGGCAGGAATCAGTATTTTACATCTTCCGGCTTTTGTCCTTCATCCGGCACCTTTGGTAAGTGGTATGTCGGAATCTGAAATGTGGATGGGAAGTTCTACAGTCTTGGCAGACGGTGCTCCCTGTTCCACACTTACCCATCCTTCGCTTTCCTGTAATCTGGTCGGTATCCCTACCATTCCACGTAAAGGGAAGCCTAAAAAGGTAAGTAAGGCTCTGATGGCACCGACTTCCATGCTTTCAACCATAACTTCTGTGGGAAAGCCTGTGCTTGTAGGCGGCCCTCCTACCATTGATTTGTTTGCCCTAACCATGAAATTGGGGCTGAAAGGGTTGTGCAAAAGATTTAAGAGTTTCCGTAATTTCACAAAGAAATTCACTCATAAGGTTCATCAATACATTGAAAGTCTTGGATTAAATCCAAATCTGACAAAAATCCTGAAAAAAACAGCCTGTTTCGTGCTTGGCGAACCTGTTGATGCAGCCACAGGTCGTGTATATCACACCAATGTGGACTTCGAGTTACCTGGCCCTATACCTCTTGTTTGGGAACGCACTTATTACAGCGATGCTTGGGTAGATGGTCCACTTGGCTTTGGTTGGCATCATAGTTACAATATAGGAATTCTTCCACTCGGCAACGAAGCTTTTCTGCTTCGACACGCTGACGGCAGAGAATCAGGACTTCCTGTTCTTTTACCGGATGGTGAATGGTTTGACCGTAAAGAACAACTACATTGGAAACATGATGCTGATGGATATCTGTTAACAGATGCCAAAGGTTTCCAATATCGTTTTAATGGTCCTCAAAACGTTCATGGATATTATATGGTATCATCCATTTCTACCCGTGACGGTTTTTCTATTCATTTCAGCTATACGGCAAAAGGATATTTAGCTGAAATCATTTCTTCTCGTGGAGAACGCCTCAGTATAGATACAGATGAACAAGGACACGTTCTATGCGTTTCTTTAAGACAGCCGAATAATGAAGATATTAAACTTGTGCGTTATAAATATGACAATCAAGGTAATATGGTTGAAACCATTGATTCCCTTGATGTCAGCAAGTATTTCTTCTATGAAGATCAGCATCTGCTGACACGTCTTACCAACCAAGGTGGAATGTCTTTCCATTGGGAATATGAAGGACATGATGAAAATGCACGTTGCATACATACATGGGGAGATGGAGGAGTTATGGAGTACTTTTTCAAATATGGAAAAGGATACACACATGCTCGTAATGGCGAAAATGCTGTCACTGAATATTTCTATGGTTCTGACAAACTTATCTATAAAATTATCAATGCCAATGGCGGAATAACTCGCTACCGTTACAATGTTTTTGAAGAGCTGGAGGTAACTATCAATCCCGAAGGCTATACAAGAAAAACTGTTTGTGATGATTTCGGATTCCCTGTTCGTATTACAGATGAAAACGGTGAAGATACCTGGTTGCAATACGACAACAACCACAATCTGACTTCTTTGCGTACACCGGAAGGAAGACAACTCACATGGAAGTATGACGAACAGGATAGACTTGTAAGTCGTACTACCATGAATGGTAAAACCATCAGATATTCTTATAAAGATGGCTTACTTCATACCATTACAGACGGGCAAGGACGTGTATATACATTATTATTCAATTTTCATTATGAACTTGAATCACTTGTTTTTCCAAATGGGCTTTCCCGCCACTGGTTTTATGATAACCGCGGACGTCTTATAGAAGCAACAGATATAAAAGGTAATATCACACGTTACGCATACGACCGTGCAGACAACCTGATACGTTTAGAGGAACCTGATGGCAACGTACACCATTTTGAGTACGATGCTATGGGCAACATGATTCATGCCAAGGACAATATCCGTGAAGTCAAATTTACTTACGGAGCTTTAGGCATATTGAAAAGCCGGGAGCAGGAACGCCACCGCATCACCTTCGGTTACAACAGCGAGTTGCAGCTCCGCCGTATCGGGAACGAGGCTGGTGAAAATTATTTCTTTGAACTGGACGGACTGGGGCAAGTCATTACTGAGATAGGCTTTGATGGATTGAGGCGCGAATATGAACGTGATGGTTCCGGTCGTGTTATACGTGTGAACCGTCCCGGAGACAAATGGACGGAATACTTGTATGATGGACTGGACAACATCCTAAAGGAAGAACAATATGATGGGAAAACAGCATTATATGCATACGACAAGGATGGATTGCTTATTAAAGCTGAAAACAACGAAAACAAGCTGAAGTTTACACGTGACAAAAAAACAGGATTGGTTATTGAAGAAAAGCAGGGAGAATATACTGTCAACCGCACTTATGATAACGAAGGTAACTGTACACACATAACCAGTAATCTGGGAGCTGACATACGGCATACCTACGATCAGGAAGGCAATCTCCAAAGTATGCAAGCAGGCGAAAACTGGCAAGCTTCATGGATACGTGATAATACGGGGCTGGAAGTCCAGCGCACTTATTCTGGTAATGTCATTGTCAAAACAGAACGTGACCGTTTTGGACGCGAGGTACATAAATCAGTGCATACAGGCAACATAGAGCGCGGAGCATACCGTTATGAGTGGGGCATCGCTAACCGGTTGCTTTCTAAAGAGAACGAGCTGACGGGAACGGTCATGCGCTACGACTACGACCGCTTTGACTTCCTGATACGCCAGGAGACCACAAAAGGATCCATTACGGACGTGATATACCACGTGCCGGACTTCGTAGGAAACCTCTACGGAACGCCGGAGAGGAAGGACCGCAGGTACGGTGCCGGAGGAAGGTTGCTGGAGGATGCGGAATGCATCTACCACTATGATGACGAGGGAAACCTTGTATTCCGCGAGTTCAGACAACCAAGAGAAGATGCGGTAAGGCATGACCGCAGGCGCATGGAAAGGGAGTACGGAATACGACATCCGGTTACGAACATGGGATGGATATACGAGTGGACATCCGGCGGTATGCTCAGACGGGTGGTGCGTCCGGACGGCAGGCCAGTGGAGTTCCGCTACGATGCGCTGGGACGACGTACAGTCAAACAGTATCTCGGAAAGGTCACACGCTGGGTATGGGACGGCAATACACCGCTGCACGAATGGGTTGCCGCCGCTACGGACAATGACGGACGGGAGGATATCTCCTGCCCTGACGGGAACTGCCTGACGACATGGGTCTTCGAGGAAGGGACGTTCGTTCCTGCCGCAAAGATACAGGGGGACAGGCAATGCTCAATCGTGTCCGACTACATGGGTACACCCGTTCAGATGTACGACAGCGAAGGGAACAAGACCTGGGACTGCACGCTCGACATCTACGGAAAGGTGACGGACTTCAGGGGAGAATCACTGCACGACTGCCCCTTCAGGTTTCAGGGACAGTATGAGGATATTGAAACAGGACTCTATTATAACAGGTTCAGGTATTATGACCCTAATTTTGGAAATTATTTAAATCAAGACTCTAATGGCTTAATCGGAGGAAACCCAACTCTGTATGGATATGTAAAAAATATCAATGCACAAATAGACTTGTATGGATTATGTGTATATGAACTAGTGGCAACAAGTGATGGCTGGTATCCTGTATATGAAAAAGGAAAATTGAATCCTACATCATATATACGATTAAATAAAGGTGATGTTTACAAAATAGGTGAATCTCAAAATCCCCAAAGAAGGTATTCTCAAGTAAGATTGAATGAAGCGAGGATAAATAGATCAACTGCAACTTCCGTAGCCATAAACACTAATGGAAAACCTAAATTGGATGCAAATGGAAATATTATGACAGCTGGCTTGCAAATGGACATTGATCAAAATACTGTTGGAAATACCAAACAAGTCGATCGTTCAATCGAGACTCAAAGAATAAAGACTTATGAACAAAATAATCATCATTTGCCTGCCGGTAATAAAACATATCATTAATCATTAAAACAATTATTATGGGACTATTTTTACGAATTACGTATCAATCACAAGGAGGAAGAACAGTCGAAAAAGCATTTATAAATCGTAAGGTTTTAAGCTATATTATAGACGGTTTAAACGATGGTAATTGGCAAGATTCAATTTCAATTAAACTAACGACTCTTGATCCCCAATATAGTCATATTGCAATTGACGCAATTCTTAGATTTTTCCTTTCAGAAAATATAGAAGGTGGAAATTTAAAATCATTTTACAGATACCTGAAAAAAGATGATAAACTTATAATAGATCAAATGCTTACAATAGATAAATACGATGATTTATCTGAAGATGAGACGAGAAAAGCACTTTGTGATGATATATTTCTTTATTTTAAAGATGTTATCTTAAAATATAAAGACCGCTTTCTTGATTTTAATGCCGTTGCTTTTATCCCATTGCTTGAAGAAAGATTTGGAGACATAAAAAATGGTAAACTAATAAATACAAGAAAATATGATTCGTATTAACCATATCTATTTTTTATTCTATAAGTTTGATTTACCCTCTCAAAAAATCAAACCTTATGTACTGAAAAGTATTATTTTATATAGTTCTAAATGAGATTAAAAATAGAATTTAAACAGTATAAATATTATAGATAAAAAAATCTCCTGCTTTAGCCCTTATATATTTCAATAATAGAACTAAAAACAGGAGATTTTTATATTGGAATATATAGATTGTATCTTTTATTTTTTTTAGATATTCGAATTAAAAAACTTTTTTGTACAAAATAATCTTAATCTGTTATAAACGACACATTATGAGAATGAAGAATCTAAAAGAATTTATCTTAAATGTAAATATGAAGGAATTTACAGCTTTCAATTAAGATAAAATCCAGCTTACAGAAGACGATTATCAAGTTGAAAAGATCCACATATCCATAATTAAAGTCTATTGGTGTACTTAGCTGATAATTAATATACCGACAAACTTACTTTTCTAATATTCCAGTTGGCATATTCCTGTTTTTGGAGTAAATTTGTAGCAAATTTATATATTTAACAAACAATACAATGGTAAACAGCATATCATTAAAAGGCTTCACAAGCTTTATAGACAACAGTTTTGCATTTACCGATGGTATAAATATACTCATTGGCAAGAACGGAACAGGAAAGACGCATATACTAAAAAGCCTGGCATCTGCCATGCAGGCACGCCATGAATTTCAGGCAAAGCAAACCACTTCGAAAGAACAGTTTGAGTATATTCTGGCAGAAAACATGAGCCACTATTTCAAACCGGACTCAATAGGCAATCTGGTAAATAAGAATATTATTTCAGGAAAATCAACTGTCGCCATAGAAATAGACGGAAAAGAACTCTTATTCAGTTTCTCTACAACTTCAAAGACAACAGTAAAGATAGAGAAGGATGATAAATGGGATGATTACCAGTTCATATACATTCCACCGAGGGAAATGTTTTCACTGTTTGAAGGTTTTATCGGACTGAGCAGCAAGCGTGAGCTTTCATTTGACCAGACCTATATCAATCTGGCCCACTCGCTTGCTCTTCCAATCTTACGGGATCTGGAAAACAATCCGTTAAAGTCTGCCATAGAGTTACTGGAAAAGGAACTGGGATTCAAGGTGCTTCAGATGAACGGCCGTTTCTATATAGAGACCAACAACAAACCAATGGAGGCACATCTTGTTGCTGAAGGATTGAGAAAGCTGGCATCCATACTTTACCTTATACTTAATGGAGAAATAAACAAGAATACCATTCTGTTCTGGGATGAACCGGAATCAAACCTTAACCCGGCTCTGATACGTGTAGTGGCAGGATTTATCCGTGAGCTTGAGAAATGCGGCTTGCAAATATTCATTGCCACACATGATTATCTGCTCACCCACATGCTTTCCCTTTATTCCGAATACAAAGAGCATACCAACATCAATATACGCTTTTTCGGACTCCATAAAGAGGACAACACTATCAGTGTGGAAGAGGGAGAAACACTTGACACTATACAGAACAACCCTATACTGGAAGAGTATGCGGCTTTTTATGAACTGGAACAACAATATATGAATGACTATGAGTAACTTTCAGGAAAGCGGCATCAACTTCTGTTTCCAGCCTAACTGGACTGTATTGAAATATGACGAGCATCTGGCCCATAAAAAGGTAGAAAAACTTATCAAGCCGACTAAAGCCGTCGATTTTCTGGGCATACATAACGACAGGCTGTATTTGGTTGAAGTGAAAAACTACCGTGACCATACTGATGATGAAAGTACCAGAGAGGTATTGAAAGGCAAAGGAGACGAACTCATGCGCCGTATTGCCATCAAGGTAAGGGACACCATTGCCACATCAACTGGTTCGGCCCGATTCTCGACCAACGACGAAAAGTTCTTTAACCGGGTAAACCAACTTCTGCTTGACAACAGCAAGAAACTGACAATAATAGCCTGCATTGAACTTGATGTATCCAATGACAAAGAAAGGAAAGCAAAAATGGGAATATGGATGCAGACACTGAAACAAAAGCTGTCATGGCTACACCCGGTCAAAATATCCGTCAACTCTGTAGATAACATAACGGATATAATACCAGACTTGAATGTCTCATTCACCTAATTATAGGAGAGGGTGTGTCAAAATGCATACCCTCTTTTTTTTATGACAAAGCCCCGACTTTCC
>ENA-OWPM01000695-OWPM01000695.1-human-gut-metagenome-genome-assembly--contig:-NODE-695-length-35873-cov-5.198169_pt1 | contig 35873 bp, 32 predicted proteins | sample MGYA00248267_ERZ651852 | MGnify/ENA primary metagenome ERZ651852 (study PRJEB26924, sample SAMEA4378228) | human gut metagenome | biome: human gut; feature: human-associated habitat; material: faeces...
GCTCCAATGTAAAATTGGACAAACAATTTTGGAACAATCATTAATGTAAAAATTCTAAAGCCTCATTTTTGAATGCAAGGCACCGCCGAACGTGAGAGCTTTATTTCTTTGCTTCATCTAAATTTATAGTGTCAATATTATTTTTATAAATATATTTTTAAATTAAGGAATAGTTATTTATATATGTTAAAGATTTAGAAAGTTAATATTTTATTATTTTTTAAAATGTATCAATTTATAAATATAGGAATATATATTCTTAAGAATGTGCACTTATAAGAAGAGCAGCTATGCTGCAATTCGGATCTTTTCTTATTTATTGGGGATAGGAGGCTTTTCTAAGTAATCACCTAAACTAGTACAATTGATTGCAAACTCTATTTTAGGCTGAAATATTTACGCAATCGAGCATATCATATATTGATTTTCGGTTGTTATTCACTAAACTTTGATTCTATACCCTTTATTTATATTTTAATGTCATCAGCTATAAAATTTTTAAAAATATCTAGAATAAACTTTAATTTTTTCTTTTGTTTGTAGAATTTTCTATAAAATGATATACTTTATAAGTAAAATGCTTATGGGGGGATTGACAAAATGAAAAATAATAAAGTAAAAATAATTGTTTTATTAGCGTTAGCTGTTGGAATTAGTGGTGTACCAGCAATAACACATGCAAGTGAAAAAGATAATATTGCTGTTACAGAATCAGTATATAAAATTAAGTCAGATGAAAATTGGCTTACAGAAGAAGTAGCCAAGCAATTGGGAAAATCAGGAAAGACTCTTACTGAAAATGATTTTAAACTAATTAAGAAAATAGACTTGAATAATACGAAAATAGATGATAAGTTTCCAGAAGAAATAACATTGTTAACAAATCTTGAATATTTAAATTTAAACAACACTAAACTATATGGAGAAATTCCAGAAGAATTGGGTGAATTAAAGAAACTTTCATATCTAGATCTAGGGTGGAACAAACTCACAAAGATTCCTGAAGAAGTTGAGAATAAGATTATAAAAGGAACTTATACATATTGTGATGTAAGTGATAATAAGTTTGATCTTAATAAAGGATGGCATTTTTTAAAAGGAAAATGGTGCTATTTAGATAGAAATGGTGATCCTTTAACAGGAGAACAAGACATAGAAGGACAAACTTTTTACTTTAAAGAAGATGGAACTGTTAGAGAAGGATTAGAGGAGAAAGATGGAAAAACATATTATTATGATAAGACAGGAATTGCCCAAAATGCTTGGAAAGCTGTAAATGGACAATGGTTTTATTTTAATGAAAATGGAGAAATGCAAAAAAGTACAATGCTCTCTCTTAACAATAAAAAATATTGTGTAGATGATAATGGTGCTATGGTTAAAGGCCTATATGTATATGATGGAAAGAGATACTATTTCAATGAAAATGGAGAAATGCAGTATGGATTTGTAACTTTAAGTAATAATGAAGAATATTATTTTAGACCTGAAACTGGAGAGATGGTTGTTAATTCTGATATAGTTGTAGGTGGCAAAAAATATAGGCTTGATATTAATGGAAAAATAACCAAAAATATGTGGATGAGCGATAGCTTATATATTCAACCTAATGGACAGTATGCAACTATAACATCTACATATTCTCATTCAAATGTTAATTTTAGATTATTTAAATATATGACAAACATAAATAATCAACAAAGTGTAGATAAAAGAGCAGTTGAGCTTCATGATGGAAGAACAGATAATAATTGTGTTTATTTTGCATCAGAAGCACTTAGAAGAATAGGATTAAGTATTCCAAACAGTATGTGCAATACTTATCAGTTTGAAAATACACTAAAAAATTATGGATTTGTATCATGTAGTGATTTATCATATTTAAAACCAGGGGATATAGTATTTACTAATAATTATTCACATGTATTTATATTTATGGGGTGGGATACTGATGGATATGCATATATAGTAGATAACCAGAAATATAATTATGGAGATCAAATACTTCATAGAAGAAAAATTTATGAAGATACATCAATTTCAGATAGATCTACACATTTTTATTATTATCCTAATTAACATTTTTATACTATTTAAGGGGCTTAGTCGAAATAATTATATAATTTTGATGTGGCTCTTTTTGTAATTATTAACTTTTATTTATTTTGTTTTTAGTATTAACATTTTAAGATATTCCTTTTACAAATATAACATAGTATAATTATTTAAAATAATATTAAAAATAATATAATTATAGAATAGATTAATTAGACGGAGGCAAGCTATGAAACTAGACATTGATAAAGACTATTTATTAAAAATAGCAGAAGAAATATTAAAATTTAATAGTCCAACAGGATTTTGTTTTGATATTATAGAAAAAATTAAAAATATATCAGAAGGATTTGGATATAAGTTTGAGACAACTAATAAAGGAAATGGCATAATTACAATAGAAGGATTATCAAATGAAAAGGTCATTGGTCTTGCAGCACATGTGGATACATTAGGTGCAATGGTAAGATCAATAACAAGTAATGGAACTTTAAAATTCACTAATATAGGAGGACCTATAATTCCAACTTTAGACAGTGAATATTGCATTATAAGAACAAGGGAAGGAAAGCTATATACAGGAACTTTTTTAAGCACAAGCCCTGCAGTGCATGTTTTTGAAGATAGTACTACTAAAACAAGAGATTTAAAAAATATGGAAGTAAGAATTGACGAAGTAGTAAGATCAAAAGAAGATGCTATGAAATTAGGAATATGTCCAGGAGACTTTATATTTATTGATCCTAAAACAACAATTACAAAAAGTGGATTTATAAAATCAAGATTTATTGATGATAAGGGCAGTGTGTCGTGTCTTATGGCACTTTTAGAATTATTAAATAGGAAAAATATAAAGCCTAAATATACAACAAAGATCATAATATCAACATATGAAGAAGTTGGGCATGGAGCATCATATATACCTGAAGATATTACAGAAATGATTGCAGTTGATATGGGGTGTATAGGTGATGATTTGAGTTGCACAGAATACGATGTATCTATTTGTGCAAAAGACTCAGGAGGTCCATATGATTATAATATGGTAACTGACCTTGTTAATTTAGCTAAAAATAATGAATTAAAATATGCTGTAGATATTTATCCAATGTATGGTTCAGATGTTGGTGCTGCACTTAAAGGCGGAAATAATATTCGTGGAGCGCTTATAGGGCCTGGAGTTTCAGCATCACATGGTATGGAAAGAACTCATATAAGTGCACTTGAAAACACTATAAAATTAATATACTTATATTTAACTAAATAGAATTTTCTCAGCATTAAAATTAAATTTATCAAAAATTTCGTCAAAAATAAATTTTAATAGTTATATTTTGTAGATAAAGTATTATAATAATATAAAAGGAATTTATAGAAATTTTTATTCATAATCTAACGAAAGAATAGGTGAATATACTTGGAGATTAAAAAGATGACAGAAGCGGCTATGCTGTCAGCTGCATTTGTAGTTTTGAGTGTTATATTTATTGGCACGGGTATGGGGTATTTAGGGTACATAGATTTTATTGTCCCTGTATTGATTGCTGTAATATACCTAAGATGTGGTTTTAGATATACAATTTTATCAAGCATAACATCATTAATGCTAATTGTATTTGCAATTGGAGATCTGGCATCTGCTATATTTATGAGCCAAAGCATGATTTTTGGTATCATATGTGCCTTTTTGGTTTCTAAAAAAGAGAGTATATTGGATGATCTTTTTTATGGGTCAATATTATCATTCATAGTAATGATATTTATAGATTTTAATTTTTCCAAGATAACAGGCCAGAGCATTATAAAAGGAATAGAAAGTGAGCTTTCATATGTTGCAATATTAGGTGAAGAAGTAAAGAATGCAATATTTTATTTGTCGATAATATCTCTTCCAATTGGAACTATGATGCTTACGTATATTTTTACTTTATTTCTTGGAAAAAAATTTAGATTTTTAGATGAAGTATCAAATAAAAAGTATATAATGATAAGAAATTTTAAAAGGTATGGTTCATTAATATCGTGTTCAAGGAAAAGTATATTTATTGGCATTATAGGCATATTGACTGGTATTAGTTTTTTAAACATAAGATTCATAAAACCTATTGCATACTGTAGAATCTTTATAAAATCTACAGTATATGTTATGTTATTTTTCCTAATACAAGATAGTATATCATTGATCAATAAAACAGTATATTCTTTAAGTCATTCTAGAGTAAATACATTAGTTGTCCAATTAATTTTATTATTTAGCTTAGTAAAATTTTTCAAGATTTCATCTATAACACTCATTGTGTGTAATTTATTTATAGATAAAGTTTTTACAATAAGAAAGAGACAAAATGAATTTTTAGAAAAATATCTAAAAATTGAAGGAGGAATTTAAATGAAAGCTTACGAACGTTTATTAAAATATGTGAAGGTATATACTACATCAGATGAAAGCTCAACAACTTATCCAAGTACTAAAAGACAATTTGATTTAGCACATATTCTTGTTGAAGAAATGATTGAATTAGGCCTTAAAGATTGTAGGGTAGATGATAATGGTTATGTTTATGGATATATAGAGCCAACTAAGGGATATGAAGATAAAAAAAGTATTGGGTTTATATCACATATGGATACAGCACCAGCAGCGCCAGGTGAAAATGTTAAACCACAAGTAATAGAAAATTATGATGGGGGAGATGTTTTATTAAAAGGAGCAAATAAATTTGAGTCCTGAAAAATTCCCACACCTTAAAAATTTAAAAGGCAGAACACTAATAACTACAGATGGAACTACACTTCTTGGCGCAGATGACAAAGCTGGAATTTCAGAAATATTAACAGCTTGTGAAAGAATAATTAAGGAAAATATTCCTCATGGAAAGATATGTATTGGTTTTACACCAGATGAAGAAGTTGGCAGAGGTGCAGATCTATTTGATGTTAAAAACTTTGGAGCAGATTTTGCATATACAATTGATGGTGGAGTAGAAGGTGAGCTTTCATATGAAAACTTTAATGCTTCTTCTGCACAAGTAGAAATAAAAGGTGTTAGCGTTCATCCAGGATCTGCTAAAAACACTATGATAAATGCTTCAAATGTGGCTATAGAATTTAACTCGATGCTTCCTTCTGGTGAAAGACCTGAGTATACAGAAAACTATGAGGGATTCTATTATTTGGAAAAATTCAATGGCAGCACTGAAAAAGCAAGCATGAATTATATATTAAGAGATCACGATATGAATAAGCTTCAAGCTAAAAAAGACACTTTATTATTAGTAGAAAAACTTTTAAATGAAAAGTATGGTGAAAATACAGTTAAGGTAACAATCAAAGATCAATATAAGAATATGGTTGAGCATATTAAACCATGTTTTCATTTAATTGAAAATGCTAAAAAGGCCATGGAGACTCTTGGAGTTGAACCTATAGTTGAACCAATAAGAGGAGGAACAGATGGAGCAACATTAAGCTATATGGGTTTACCATGTCCTAATCTTGGAACCGGTGGGCATGCTTTTCATGGTGAATATGAGCATATAACAGCAGAAGCAATGGATATATGTACTAATATTATTTTGGAAATAGTTAAGATATATTCCGTATAATTTAAATGAAATATAGAGGTTTTAGTATAGAAGTGCAAATAAATAATTGTAAAAAATTATTTATTTGCACTTTTTTAATTATTTTTATCTAAACTTTTTTATATGTATATAAAAAGTTTAGATAAAAAATATTTTAAGGTTTGAAAATGTTTAAATTTAATTATAAATTAATAATAACGTTTCCAAAATTATTATTAATAATAAAAATAAAAAAATATAACAATGTGTTAAAAATAAGAAACTTATCTTAAGATATGAAATATTGACAAAGTTAAAAAAATATATATAATTATTATTTATGAAATAGTTAGCATACTAACTATTTGTATCCTAACTAATATTTGTGGATTGGAGAATAGAAAAATGAATGAGAAAACTACAATAGATTCACTGGAAATAATATCAGAAATGGCAAAAGTATCAAAACTTACAAATAAAATTAATGATAAATTCTATAAGAGATTTAAATTAACAAGAATACAATTTACAGCATTGGGTTTCTTATATGTTGTAGGTGAAACAGGATATAGTTTATCTGAAATTAGTGAAAAATTAGATATAACTAAGCCAAGTGCAAGTACATTAATTGATAGAATGGTTAAATTATCTATGGTAGAAAGAGTTTCAAATAAAGAAGATAGGAGGAGAATTAGAATAATAATAACCTCATACGGAAAAGAAATAATGGAGGAAGCTTTAAAACTTAATGAGGAGTTCAAAAAGAAAAGTTTAAGTTTTTTAACAGAAGAAGAAAGATTAACTTTTTATAAATTATTATTAAAAATTAAAAATAACTTAATTAAAGATTATGAAGAATAAATCTTTGGAGGGATTACTTGTATGAAAATAAAAAAAATCAAATTAATATTAACACTAATAATTTTAGTAAATTTAGTCACAGGATGTAGTTTACCACTAGCAAATATTACAGGTGATCAAATAGTAGAGGGGCAAACAAATTTAGTAGTACAATCTAATGTGTCAATGGATGAAAGTAATATAAATTCCTTGGCAGCTGGAAAGATTAAAGAAGTAGATGTCTCAGAAGGTGATATTGTAAAGAAAGGACAAGTACTGGCTATAATAGATAGTGATGCAATACTTGCCCAAAAGCAAGCAGTTGAAGCATCAATTGAAACTATTAAAGCACAAATAGCAAGTGCTGAGGCTGGTAAACGAGCAGCAGAGGCAAAACTTCAAGACACTAAAAATGGGACAAGGGAGCAGCAGCTTGATCAGCTAGAAAATGCATACAAACTAGCACAATCTGATTATGATAGAGTAAAGGCTTTATATGATATTGGGGCTAGTACAGAAGCAGAGCTTGAAGGTGTTAAAGCTAAGCTTGATTCTGCTATAGATCAGTATGATCTTGCAAAAGAAGGAGCAACAGCCGAAACAATTGCAGCCGTTCAGGCACAAGTAGATCAAGCAGATGCAGGAATTTCAGCAGCCAAAGGTCAGCTTAAGCAGGCAGAAGCATCACTTGCACAAGTTGAAGTCAGCCTAGGTTATACAACATTAACAGCTCCGGTAGATGGCGTAGTAACAAAGGTTAATGTTAAAAATGGTGATTTGGTTTCTTCTGGTATGCCTGTAGTTGTTGTTACAGAAACAGCTAATCCATCAATTACATGTAATGTTAAAGAAACAGAGCTTTCAAAAGTTAAGTTGAATCAAGAGGTTAGTATAAAACTTTCTGGATATGGAGATAAAGCATTTAAAGGAAAAGTTGTTCAGATCAATAAAAATGCTGACTTTGCCATGAAGAAAGCCACAAATGATAATGGAGATTTTGATATATTATCATATGGGGTAAAAGTTGAATTCAAAGATTTAGAAAAACTTGATATTGATCTTCATGCTGGAATGACTGCATTTGTGGACTTTGGAAAGTGATGTGATTAGTATTATGAAGGCAAAAGTTAAATGTTTTTTTGAAAAGATTTGTAATTATAAAAATAATATTATAATTAAAGTTAAAAAATCACCAGTCTATAAAAGCAAAATATTCAAATATTTTGGACATGCATTTCAATATTGTTATGAAAAAATCATTAAACATAAGCATATGATTATTCCAATTATAATACTTTTTGTAGTTTCAATAGGTTTAGAAGTATGTTTAGGAAGTGAATTTTCAAAACTTCCAATTGCTAATGTACCAACTGTAGTGGTAAATCATGATACTTCAGAAACAACACAAAATTTAGTTGATATGATCTCTCAAAATGATACGTTTAATGTTATCAAATATAGTGAAAATAATAATGATATAAAAGAACTTATAGATAAGGGTGAAGCAATGGTAGGAATATTAATTCCAGAGGACTTTTCAGAAAACATTCTTAATGGACATGAAGCAAAGATAATGACCTTTTATGATGGTGCTTTAAGTTCTGTTGCAAGTACTAGTAAAGGAAAAATCGCAGAAGTATTAAATACAATAAAAAGCGGTTATCTTATGAAAATTGCAGAAGGAAAGTTAAAAATGACACCGCAAATGGCAAAATCATTTGTTGCACCTCTGGGCTATAGTTATAGATTACTAGGTAATCCAGCTAATAATATGGCAATCTTTATGCTTCAAGGGTTAGTATTAACAGGAGTACAAGTTGGAATCGCAGCTGTTGGAGCATTTATATGTGAAAATAAAAGTATTCTTAAGCTTATTATGAAAGGAATTCTAGTCGGTATAATAGGAACAATATGCTCTTTTATATGCGTAGCAATATCAGTTAAACAGTTTCATATGCCATATAAAGGTTCTATAATAACAGGATTAGTATTATCTCTGCTATGTAATATTGGAAATGCATTTATAGGAATATTTTTTGGAATGTCAGTTAAGAGAGATGATAAAGAAGGACCTATTTCATCTTGCAGTTTAATATCACTTACAATGCTTTTAGCTGGATATACTTTTCCTGTTATGGCTATGCCAGAAATATTTAGTAAGATAGAAAAATGGCTTCCCAACAGTCACTATATAATACCTCTTAGAGAAATATCACTTTTAGGAAATCAAGCTTATGGTATCTCAAGTCACATTATATGGCTAATTAAATTTATACTAGTTATGATATTCATTACTTCATTAAAGTTTTTTATGGAAAGAATTTCTTTAAAGAAAAAAGCAGTTGTAAAAAGTGAGGTGGAAGTGTAGTGAATATATCAAAAATATTAAAAGAAGAATTTGCACGTGTAATTTCTGTATTAATAACACTTTTGGTACCACTTATATTAATATCATATGCATATAAATTAGTTTATATAAATGATATACCTTATGGAATATGCAATAATGATGATTCAGCATTATCAAGAAATATTGTTTCACAGGTTGAAAATCATCCAGGATTAAATGTAATTTATTATACAGATTCGCAGGAAGATTTGCAGAAGGCCATACAGGAAAAAAAGATAACTGCAGGAATGATAATACCAAAAGATTTTGGTAATGATGTAAGTTTAAGAAAATCACCTAGTGTATTATTTTTAATAGATGATACAAACATGATGATTGGAGGAAATGCATTATCATATGCAGGTACGGTTATTGGGACATTAAATGCAGGTGTTCAAATGAAAATGATGCAGGGATATAACATGTATGCAACTGATATAACATCAACTATGGGAACTTTTTCTTATGTAGAACGTTTATTGTATGATCCGACTGGAAGTTATATAAGAAATATAATGTATACATTAATACCATTGGTACTTCAAATGACATTCATAACAAAATTCATAATTCCTTTATTAAATGAAAAGAAAAAGGAACTTACATCAGTTAATATTAAGTCTAGGGAGGTTGTATATATAATTTTAGATATAATACTTAGAATAATAATAATGTCAATTGGATGCGTTGCTGCAAGTTTTATTGTATTATTAATAGGTCGTAAGATGTTTTTTTTGCCATTAAGAGGGGATATATTTATATACGCTGGAATAATGTGTACATTTTTATTTAGTTTAATAGGTATATCATTTTTTATTTCAGCTATTGTAGACAATACCGCATTATTTTTACAAGGATATCTTATGTTTAACTCAGCATTTGTACTTTTATCAGGAGTAACTTATCCCCTATATATGATGCCCAAAAAACTGGTTGCTTTTGTAAAGATGTTTTTGCCTCTTGTACATGTTGCAATACCGTTAAAATTTTTGAATTTAAAGGGTGCAGGCTGGGATGCAGCCATTCCTGGAATATATGGCAGTTTGAGGTTCGGAATTATATGGCTTATTATAGGGATTATATCATTTACAATTAAGATTATAATTATGAAAAAAAAGAAAAATATAGATGAAAAAGAAGAGAATGACACAAAAATTCAGTCAGAAATAAATGAAAAAGAACCAGTATTTACTTTAGAGTAAGCTTATAAAAATATTTTTTAGAAGGTGGCAATAAATGAAAAAGAATATAAGTCTTTTAATAGCTTTAGCATTAAGTGTAAGTTTAGCTGGAGGAAATTGTATTAGCGTTTCAGCAATTGAAAAATCTGATTTTAATGTAGGTACAAGCAATAATATAGGCGTTTCAGTTATTACATTAGACAGAGCAATTGATGCTGCTATTAGCAATAGTGATTCATTAAAATTAAAATCAAAAGAAATTAAATATTATAAAGATAAATTAAAGCTTCAAGAATATTCAAATGACTTTTATGAAGATATCAATGATGATGACATTGATAATGAATTATTAGAGTTTAGTTATGATAAATTAGAAATTCAAAAAGATCAATCTGAAGCTACAAAAAATTTTCTTAAAGATCAGATAACTGCTGATATTACAGATAAATATAATGCAATAATCCTAAAAGAGATAGAAATTGAAAATTTGAAGAAAAGTTTTGAGATTAAAAATAATGAATTATATTATTTAAAGGCTAAAGTACAAATAGGAAAAGCCAAAAGTAATGATTTAGAAGATAAAGAAATAGAAGTAAAATCTTTAAAGGATAGTATAACAGCCCAAGAAAATTCTTTAAGCATAAACAAGGAATATTTTGGTGTATTAACAAATTTAAATACATCAAATTGTATTTTTGATAGAAGTGTTAATTATAATAAATTTAAAATTGATGGTTCTATTGATAATTATATAGATGAGAAATTAGATGAATATTTGCATTATAATGAAGAAATATTAAATCTTACAGAAGATACATTTAATGAAGTTAAAGATGATGGAGTAGATGATATCCTTGATGAAGATCCACCAAGTGTACCAGACAAAGCAAAATATGTTTCTACAGAAACTGATGAAAATGGAAAACCTACTGCAAGTTTTAATTATGGGGGATATGCATTAGGGATGATGGAATATCAAAGCAAGATAGAAAGTTACATAAAACATTTGCAAAGATATGAATCTTATCTCGATGGAAAATATTCGGTTGATGAAGGAAAAGTTAAGCTCGAGGATTCTAAGAAAAAATTAAAAAATGGATTAAAAGAATCCTATGCTGCATTACTTGATTTAGAAAATACAATAGATAATTTAAGTGATACAGTAAATTCAACAAATAAAAAATTAGAATTTGCAAAAGCAAGCGTAGAAAATGGATTAATGACAGAAAATGACTACAATTCAAAAGTTTTGAGCGCAAAAGATCTTGAAAGTAATCTTAGAAAACTAGTAAATACACATGATAAGCTTAAGAATAATATAGAAAAACCATGGACACTTAGTAGTAATTAAAGCATATGGGGTGCTTTAAAGAGATCTTATAGTATCAAAAGCTATAGAAATTTAATTGTATTAGTATTATTTATAGAAGAAAATTTATTAAATATCATCAATTACGTATACTAGAATAAGAAATACATTTTAATGGAATATAGTCAAAGGTGATGATCGAATGAAAAAATGCTTATTTTGTAAAAAGAATTAAAAGATAATTTTATCACAAATAAGGTAGGTACATTTTGTAGTGAGGAGCATTATGATAAATTTTTAAAATCTCTTAGCAAAGAAGAGTATATAGAACTTCAAAATTCATTTTTGCGTATGCAGCGATGAATAACACTATTTGAAATTTAATAAAAAATAAGAATATATAATTATAATAAAAAAGATTTGGTGGTTAATTACCTATCAAATCTTTTTTATTATGTAGTAAATTTGTTCTTAAATATTAAAAACAATAATATAAATAAATACGTATAGTAATGCAAGGGAGAAGAATATGAAAGCAATTGTAGATATATTTTCTGGATTTTTAGGTTCAGGAAAAACAATGCTTATAAAAAAATTATTAAATGAAAATGCTTATGGAAAAAATACAGTAATAATAGAAAATGAGTTTGGTGAAGTGTCTATTGATGGAGCAATATTAAAGGAAAGTAATTTAAAGATTAAGGAAATAAATGCAGGGTGTATATGTTGTCAGGTATCAGGTGATTTTGGAGATTCAGTACTTGAGGTTATGAGAAAATATGAACCAGAAAATATAATAATTGAACCATCTGGAGTAGCAAAGTTAAGTGAAATTTTAAAAATATTAGAGCAGATTAAATTTATAGATAAAATTCAAATACGTAATATATTCACTTTAATTGATGTTAATAATTATAATATATATTTAGAAAATTTTAAGGAGTTTTATTTAGATCAGATAGAAAATGCTAATAAAATTGTTATAAGCAGGACGCAGCTTGTAGATAAAAGAACAGTTGATGAAGTAAATTTAAGTCTACAAAGATTAAATAGAAATGCTATCATTTTTTCAGATTCTTGGAATAATTTAAAAAAAGAAGATTTTATGAAAAAATTAAAAATAAATGAAAACGTGAAAAAATTAAATTTAAGCAATAAAAGCAATATAAAAGCATTTAGAAAAGAATTTAAGAGAAATCATAATGCAGATGAATTATTTGAAAGTTATCCAATTCATATAGATAAATTTATAAGTACAAAAGAGCTGGAACATAAATTTAGGTTTATTTCCAATAATAACAAATATGGGAACATTATAAGAGCCAAGGGAATAATAAAAGATAAATCAGGATTATATTATCAATTTGACTACGTTCCAAATGAATTTAAAATAAGAGAAATAAAATGGTCAAACAAAAAAGTTATTTCAATTATAGGAAGTGAATTAAATAAAAAGGAGCTTTTAAATTTATTTAATTAACAAAGGGAGGGCTGTATTTAGCAATGAAGATAAATGTTGAGATTGTAACAGGATTTTTAGGTTCTGGAAAAACAATTTTTTTAAACTCACTTATAAGTGAAACGCAAGTTGAGGATGAGAAAGTATTAGTATTCCAATTTGAAAAAGGTAAGACTTATATAAATGGAAATAATGATATAAATTATCCTATCAAAGTGATTTATATAAAAGAGCTAAAAGATTTTAGGGAAAGCATATTATATGAAATAGATAGATACAAGCCCAACAGAATATTAATAGAATATAATGGAACAGCCGATATAAATTATATTTTAAGAATTATAAATAAGAAAGTATATAGGCAGTATATGAAAGTTTCAACTATATATTTTATAGGTGATTCTACTAATTTAAAAGAGTATATAGATAATTTAGGTAATTTTATAATTCCTTTTATAAAAAATGCAAACATGGTTGTGTTAAATAACACAGATAAGCTTAACAAAGGTCAAATAGAAGAATATATTCAAAAAATAAAAAGCTTGAATTCAAACTCATATATTTTAAATGTAAATAATAAATATACAATGAAACAAAATTTAAGAGAAGCTAATGTGCTTGATACAGGAATAATAAAAAAAATAAAAGTAAAAATGAAAAACTATTGGAGTAGATAAGAATGAGGTAAGTATATGAAAAATAGAAAGTGTTTTTTTTCTACATTTATATTGGCTTTGTTTATAGTTATCTTTCATATTATAAGTAAAACCAATATAAATTTTAAATTCAATGACATAGGTGACTTTTCAACAATATTTATAAGTATAATGATAGATGCAATACCATTTGTAATTCTTGGATCTTTTGTATCAGCTATAATTCAAATATATATTTCAGAAGATAATATAAAAAGAATTATACCTAAAAATGAAATATTAGGATATTTTGAAATGGCTCTTATAGGATTTATTTTTCCTATATGTGAATGTGCTATAGTACCCATAGGAAGAAGGCTAATAAAGAAAGGGCTTCCAGTAGGACTTGGGGTAACATTTATGCTTGCAGTACCAATAGTTAATCCTATAGTTATATTATCTACATATTATGCATTTTATGATATGCATGAAATGGTACTTTTACGTACTGTAGGAGGATTCTGTGTTGCAATATTAATAGGTGTAATAATAGATAAAATTCAGGATAAAGATAAAGTAATATTATCTAATTATATGGAAAATGATATTTTATGCAATTGTGGATGCAATAATTTATCTTATGGAAATGAAAGCAAAATAAAGTTAATAATAAACCATACAAGCAGAGAGTTTTTAGATATTACTAAATACTTAATATTTGGAGCTTTAATATCAAGTGGATTTCAAATAATAACAAATCATGCTGATCTTACATCTATATCAAATAATAAGATAATGACTATATTATTTATGATGTTTCTTGGATTTAGCTTATCACTTTGTTCAGAGGCAGATGCATTTGTTGGAAAGTCATTAATATATTCAAATTCATTAAGTGGACTAGCTGGTTTTTTAATTCTTGGACCTATGCTTGATTTAAAAAACTTAATAATATTATATGGAAGCTTTAGAAAAAATTTTGTTTTTAAATTGTCACTTGTAACCATAAGCTGTGTTTTCTTAATCTGTTTATTATTTATGATATGTGGTTTTTAAAAAATAGTATGGGAGGAACTAAATTTTGCGAAGATTCAATTTTGGAGAGTTAATATATTTTTTAACTCTTTGTTTTTTAGATATATTTTTGATATATATTATGTTAACGAATAAAGTGGATTTTTATGTGGGAAAAAAGATGATTATATATGTATTTTTTGCTATCATAATGATTTCACTTATGATGATCTTTCAATTCCCTAGAATATTTACTACAAAAAGCTCAGAAAATATATTAATAAAAAGCCTTCCGCTTATTTTAACTTTAGTACTTGGAATGATTTCTTTAAATAATGCAGGAAATTTTAAACATATTTTGTTAAATGATAAAATAGCAAATACTAATCATGAGCATAAGTATAATGTTGATGAATTTATAAAACTCATAAATGACAGGACTATAGTAATAAATGAAGAAAATGCTGTTATTTTAGAGGAAATATCTATGAATCCTAAAAAGTATTTAGGATATAAAATAATAACAGATGGTTTTGTGTGTAAAGAGAATTACTTATCTAATAATCAATTTATTTTAGGAAAAATAGTCATGAATTGCTGCAGAGCAGATGCGGAAGTATTTGCAATAGCAGCACAATATACTGATATTAAAAGCTTACGTGAAAATCAGCCAATAAAGGTAGAAGGAATTATAGATTCTACACAGATATATGACAAAGGGAAAGAATATACTATACCATTAATAATTGTAAATAAATTAAACTGATATAAAACATATATTAGTGGAAAACTAAAATGAAAAAACAAATGAAGGAGGTAGAAATAATGGATAATAAGAATGCTAATAACAGTTTTATTAATATGGCAAGAGTAGGACATTTTACAAAAAATGCAGTAGAAAATTTTGAGGAAAATATAGTAAATCAGACTAACTATTTAGAAAAAGTCAAAAATAACAGTAAAAATAATGTTAATTAGTTCCAAATCAATTATTTATTGCTTCTAAAAATATTCTCTCTTTATATGTTAAGTATAAAGAGGGAATATTTTTATGGATAAAGTGATAATTTATGGTAAACTAATATTGTATTTTATAAATTTTATGTAACATAGAACTATAAAAATGCAATATTAGGTGAGGTGCAAAAATGAAAAAATGTTTTAAAGAAAGAATTAAAGCATTTTGGAGTAAGTTTATCCAAGATGAAGCATATATAAGAAAATTAATAGATAATACTGATGAGATAGACAAGGCTTATGATTATATAAATGACTTGTTAAATATTGCCTTTGAAGAAATTTATTTTGAAATAGGTGTAAATGATGAAAAGAAGTACGAACTTATACTAACACCAGAAGGAAGTAGGGAAAAGCTATTTTTATTATATGAATGGTATATACGTTCAAATGAAGAATTAAAAGATAAATGGAATTTTTATTATACGAGGCCGCGTATAAAAGAAGGGGAAAATTTCAATATAAATATGTATGATATTAATCTTATATATGAAGATGTGTATATAATTCCAGAGATAGATTTTGAACAAAAAAGAGTTAATTTAAAAGTGTATTGTGAAAAACTTACTACTTTAAATGAAACTGAAAGGTATAATTTATTTTTTATATTATTGGATATGTATATAAGTGAAATTTACTCTATGGATTTTATAGGTTATATTGATTTTTATGAAAAATCAAAAGATAATATACTAAAAAAAATAGAATTAGAACGAAATAATATCCCAAAAGATGAATTTGATATGTTAATTGAAGAAGAAAAAGAAGATGATGCTGGAAATCAATATTTAAATTATGAATTAAATGTAGAAATATTTGAAAAAACAAGTATATCTATGAATAAGCTAAAATCATATATAGATGAAGTAATTAACCAAAATAAGTGGAAGGACTATGAAAATCCATTTGATAGATTTTATAGTTATCATATGCAGCCAAGCACCGAAAGTGATTATGATATGAGAGAAGATGTAATAGCTGGAGCATGCTTAGATATTTCAATTATAAATGAATATTATAATTATTCTGATAAAATGTATAATAGAAATTACGAAAATGGAGTAGTTTATGGTTTTTTATTTTTTGAAAATATAAATATAAATCAAAATGAAGTGATATCAGTCAGAATAAATATAGAAGATGAAATTGTAAGTTTAATAGAAGAACATGGAATAGGAAAACTCATTGGTGGAGCAACAGGATTTTATTATTCTTATATGGACTTTATTATTTTTGATTTTAAAGAATTTTTAAAGATATCTAAAATAGTACTAAATAAATATAATTTTAAAGAAAAAGGATTTAAAAAATTCAAAAGAGAAGATAAAATAATAATGTTTAATTAAAAGTGGAATATTTTATTATGTAGCCACAAGATACTTTTTTTGGTAGAAAGGAGCACATGAATGAATATATTAAAAATGATGAAGAGTGAAAAAGGCTTTAATGAAAAAGAAAAAAGTATAAGTAGATTTTTACTAGAAAATTATGAAAAAATAGTTGATATGCCATCAAGAGAGGTTGGTACATATACTTATACGAGTTCTTCATCAGTAGTACGTTTTTGCCAAAAACTAGGGTGCAAAGGGTATAGTGATTTTAAAGTAAAGTTTTTAAGTGAAGTTAAATCAGCACAACTGTTAAATCTAGATGATGAAATAAGCCTTAATGATAAAGATAGTGCAATATCAGTTGTAGAAAAAATAACATCACTTAATAATCAGGTTATAAATGAAACTAAAAATGAATTATCTATAGAAAATATAATAAAAATAACAAATTATATTCTTAAAGCAGAATATATTGATTTTTTTGCTTATGATTTAAATTTATATCTTGCAGAGTATGCATGTAATCAATTTTTTCATTGTGGAAAAATATCAAATGTTTATTCTGCAAGTAATGCTCAGCAGTTGTTAGCTTTAACTGCAAAACAAAATCATCTTGGCATTTTTATTAGTAGAGATGGAGAAAATCCCAAACTTATAGCAGCAGCAAAAACATTAAAGAAATCTAAAGTGAAAACAATAGTTATTACTATGAGAAAAGATAGTACTTTAGCAAGTATATGTGACGAATATGTTCATGCATCATATGCATACAAAATAGAGGAGTTAGGAGCTATAATGTTTTCTACTTCAGTAAAATATATAATTGATATTTTTTTCAGTATGGTATTTGTAAGCCAATATGATAAATCAATGAATCTTAATAAGACATACGATACTTTTTGGTCAAGAGGGAATGTTTAAATGAATATTTGTTTCACAATATAAATAATAGTTTATGTAATATATGAAGCAACTGACCAATATTGGCAATAGATATTGATATATACATATTTATAATGATAAAATTACATCATAAATAAATTATTTAAAAGTTTTGAAAGGATGGGTTTTTATGAAAGAAAAGAAGTTCCCTGAAGATTTCTTATGGGGAAGTGCTTCAGCAGCATACCAAGTAGAGGGCGCATACTTAGAAGATGGCAAAGGAATGTCGAATTGGGATAAGTTTGTTAGAATTCCAGGAAAAACATTCAAAGGAACTACTGGAGATGTTGCAGTAGACCATTATCACAGATATAAAGAAGATATTGCTCTTATGTCAGAAATGGGATTAAAGACTTATCGTTTTTCTGTTGCGTGGACTAGAATTTATCCAAATGGTAATGGAGAAGTTAATGAAGATGGATTACAATTCTATGAAAATTTAATTGATGAATGTATTAAATATGGTATTGAACCAATGGTTACAATATATCACTGGGACATGCCACAATCTTTAGAAGATCAGTATCATGGCTGGGAAAGCAGAAACATAATTGATGATTATGTAAATTATGCAGTTACTTTATTTAAACGTTTTGGAGATAAGGTTAAGTACTGGATTACAATGAATGAACAAAACGTATTTACTGAACATGGATGGCTTAGAGGTTATCACCCACCAGGCAAAGTAAATGATAGAAAAATGTTCTATCAAGTAAATCACCATGCAAACATAGCACATGCTAAGACTGTATTAGAATATAAGAAATTAGGTCTTAATGGAATGATTGGTGCAAGCTTCGCATTTTCACCAAGTTATAGCTTTGACTGCAGTTCAGAGAATGCAATTGCTAAATTAAATTTTGATGAATACCAAAGCTATTGGTGGATGGATGTTTATGCATATGGAAGATATCCAGTTACTGTAATGAAGCAATTAGAAGAACAAGGTATTGCTCCAGTATTTGAAGATGGAGATAAAGAAATACTTTTAGATGCTGCTAAATGCTTAGATTTTATGGGAGTTAACTACTATCAAACTGCTGCAATTAAGCATAATCCACTTGAAGGTGGAGTTGGTATGGGGGAAATGAATACAACTGGTAAAAAAGGAACATCTTCTGAAGATGGTATACCAGGATTATTTAAGAAAACTGAAAATCCATACTTAAGAAAGACTGATTGGGACTGGACTATTGATCCAAGTGGATTAAGATATGCATGTAGAGAAATAACAAGCAGATATTACCTTCCAATTGTTATTTCAGAAAATGGACTTGGAGCTTTTGATAAATTAGAAGAAGGTAATGTAATTCATGATGACTATAGAATTGCCTATCTAAAAGCACACATTGAAGCATTAAAAGAAGCTGTATCAGAAGGATGTGAAGTTTTAGCTTATTGTACATGGTCATGTACAGATCTGTTAAGTTGGTTAAATGGATATCAAAAGAGATATGGATTCATTTATGTAGATAGAGATGAAAATGAAGACTGTTCATTAAACCGTTATAAAAAAGATAGTTACTATTGGTATAAAAATGTTATTGCTACAAATGGGGAAGAACTATAATCTGTAAATCTTCATTTAGATAAAAAACCTTTACCGTAAAAATCATCAGTAATAGGAATGTTACTGATGATTTTTATTATCTCTAAAATAATTATATAAATATTGTGTGTGAAGATGCTATAATTGAGTAGTAGAAAGCAATAATATACGAGGATAAATGAAATTTTTGGATTAAGATGATTTAAAAATACAATTACAAAATACTATTATAAAATTACCAAATAAAGTATAATACAGATTTAAAATAATGTTAAAATTAGATTTAGCATTTTTATTTCAGAAATAGAAACTTAAGAAAGAGAGTTATAACTAATGAATAATAATAATATGATACTAATATGTCCAATTTGTAAAGACAAACTTACTAAATGCATGGAAAAGAAAGTTTATACATGTAAAAATAATCATTCATACGATATAGCAAAACAAGGATATGTTAATCTTATAATAAGCAATCAGAAAAGAAGTAAGAATCCAGGAGATTCTAAAGAAATGGTTTTAGCAAGAGTTGATTTTTTAAATAGAGGATTCTATAAGACTATATGTAATAAAATAAATGAAGTAATATATGAGTACTTAAAAGACATAAAAGAAAAAATAAATATTTTGGATGTTGGATGTGGCGAGGCCTATTATTTAAGCCAATTAAAGAGTTATATGGATAAAAAAGATGTGGAAGGAAATTATTATGGAATGGATGTTTCAAAAGAAGCAGTAAAATATGCAGCTAAGCTCTACAAAGATTGTATATTTGCTGTTGGCAATAACTATCATATTCCAGTGGAAAATGATTCTGTAGACTGTGTACTTTCAGTTTTCAGTCCAATTGATATAGATGAAATTAATAGAGTATTAAAGAAAAATGGTATTTTTATTAGAGTTCTGCCAAGGACTAATCACTTAATTGAGCTTAGAAAAATAATTTATAATGAAGTTAATTTAAATGAGAAAGTATATATAGCTGATGAAAACAAAGATGAATATTTAAGAGAAGAAAATATTAGTTTTAATATGGAATTAAATAAAGAAGAAATACAAAGTCTTTTAAAAATGACTCCACACTATTGGAAGAGTACACCAGAAAATAAAACTAAATTAGAAGAAATTGATTCTTTAAATATTACTGTTGATATGCGCATAGGAATATTTAAAAAGAAATAGCAAATTAATATGGTGTGGAACAATTTTGAACTAAGTATCATATAATGGTCAATTGTCAGGAGAAAATAATCAATAAAGATGATTGTAATAAAATGTTTTTTGTAAAAAGATACCAAAAGTATTTATAACAAATGATAAATGATATATAATATAAAGTGGGTAAAGTTATTTGGTTTATTAAGGTATAAAGAGAACGGAAGGGTGTAGAATTTTGAACAAGTTTATTATTTTAGAAAGGGTAAAGCCATTTTTAAGTAAAAAAAATACTATAGGAAAAAGCACATTTAAAAGTTTATTTAATGATTTTAGTCAATTAGATTTGATAGAGATAATAAATATATTGGAAGAGAATCGAATTTTTGTTGATATAACAGAATCTATAAGAGCTTAAGAATAGAAAAAGGTAGCCATGAGCTGCCTATTTTTATTGAATTTTATTACGTATAGTACTTTAAATACACTAAAAGTTAATTTTATGTTAGAATTAATTCGGTATTATTATAGCATAAATGAAATTTTAGGAGGAAATCATGAAAAATGTAAAAGCTGTTATATTTGATATGGATGGTGTAATTTTTGATACAGAGAAAGCGTATCTAGATATTTGGACAAATGTATTTGAAACTCATGGATATGCTTTAGATAGAAACATATATATTTCTCTTATGGGAACTGGAAAAGAAAATGTAATGAAAGTTTTTAAAGAAAAATATGGTGAAAATCTACCTATAATTGAGATGTATAAAGAAAAAGATGAAAAGCTTTTAGATAGAGTGAAAAGGAGATTGGTTCCTATAAAGGATGGAGCTTATGAATTGTTAAACTATTTAAAAGAAAATAATTTTAAAATAGCTCTTGCAACATCATCAAGACGAGAAAGATTGGATTTACAAATTAAGATGTTTGATATTTTTGAAATGTTTGATGCAATAGTTTGTGGAGAAGACGTAATTAATGGAAAGCCAAATCCAGAGATATTTTTAAAGGCATCAGAAAAGCTTGGGGTAGCTCCAAAAGACTGTATTGTAATTGAAGATTCTTTAGCCGGAATTAAGGGAGCATATGCTGGAGGAATGATTGGATTTCATGTACAAGACCTAAAAATAGCAGATGAAGATATTTTAAGATATTGTAATAAAAATTTCATGAATTTAAAAGAGATAAAAGATTATATAAGTGAAGTATTTAAATAGATTATGTAGTTATACATACAATTCAATACAGTACATCTAAAGAAACTTTTACTAATCTAAAACATAAAAATTTTTAAGTAGTGTACTTTAAAAACATATTATATAAAAAGTTTATGAATTCTGCATTTCATAAACTTTTTATTTTTGCGGAAACTAAAGTTAAAAAATATATAATAATTTTAAATAAAAGATAATAAAGCATTGACTCATACCTAAGGTATGGGTATAAAATATAATTAATCTATGATAAAGAAAAAATATTAAACAAATCAAAACTAACAAATATCAAAACTAACAAAATTAAATTGATAGGAGAGATGAGAAGTGAAAAAAATACCATTTTCACCACCAGATATAACAGAAGGTGAGATAAATGCCGTTTCAGAAGTACTAAGGTCAGGATGGATAACATCTGGTCCAAGACTAGCTGAATTTGAAGAAAAAATGGCTAACTATTGTGAAGCAAATTATGCACTTGGGTTAAACAGTGCTACAGCGGCAATGGAATTAGTATTAAAAGTCTTTGATATAAAAGAAGGCGATGAAATTATAACAAGTCCATATACATATACAGCTACATCAAGTGTAGGTGTTCATAGAGGCGCTAAAATAGTATATGTAGATGTTAAAAAAGATACATTTGAAATGGATATAGATAAAGTAGCTGAAAAGATAACTAATAAGACAAAAGTAATAATGCCAATTGATATAGCTGGTGTACCTTTTGATTATGACGCTTTAAAGGCAGTATTAAAAGAAAAAAATCGTGAAGATATAATTATCCTTTGTGATTCAGCACATTCATTTGGAGCCAAGTATAAAGGAAAGCATGTTGGGTCACAATGTGATTTTCATTCATTTTCTTTTCATGCAGTAAAAAATTTAACTACAGGTGAAGGCGGTGGACTTACATTTAATGATAATAATTTTAAAGGACATGAGGATCTTTTAAAAATGCTTAGAACAACTGCAATGCATGGACAGACAAAAGATGCTTTAAGCAAATTAAAAGCAGGCGCATGGGAATACGATATAATAAATGATGGACTTAAATGTAACTTGACTGATATAGGTGCAGCAATAGGACTCGTTCAACTTACAAGATATGAAGATATGCTTGAAAAAAGAAGACAAATATTTAAAACTTATACAGATATTTTAAGCAAAGAGGATTTTTCAATTATCCCATTTACAAAAGATGATAATGGTACAGAAACATCATATCATTTATATTTATATAGAGTAAAAGGATTTAAAGAAGAGCAAAGAAATGCACTTATAACAAATTTAGCTGAAAAAGGAATAGCTACAAATGTGCATTATAAACCACTTCCAATGTTAACTTTATATAAAAACCTAGGATATGATATAAAAGATTATCCTAATGCATATGCACAATATGAAAATGAAATAACATTACCAGTGTATAGTACATTATCTCTTGAGGATGCTGAATATATAGCAAAAGAAACAGTTAAAGCAATTAAAGAAATTTTAGCATAAATTTTAAATAAAGAAGAGACTTATTTGAATGTTAAAATGAACTTGTATTAAGGAATTTTTAATATAGATAAGTCTTTTTGTTTTATATAGACATGGATATAAAATTAAACATTTAGTATAATTTAGATGTAGATTTAAGTTTTTGTTAAAGTTAAAGGTAATAATAAGAATAAAATTAGAAAAGAAATGATGTGAAGAAATTAATATAATGAGGTTAAAAATGAAAATTAGTGAGTTTGCTAAAAGATCAGGTGTAACAATAAAAACTCTTCTTCATTATGAAAAAATAGGGTTATTGATACCATCAAGTAGAAATGAAAATGGATACAGAGTATATTTAGAAGAGGATTTTTTAAAATTGCAGCAGATAACTACATTAAAATATATAGGTTTATCTTTAAAAGAAATAAATCACATTATAAATGAGAATAACGAAAATCTAGAAAATATGATATGTATTCAAAAAAAGGCCCTTGAAGAAAAGAAAAAACATATTGAAGAAGTTATAAAAGTATTTGATAAGGCAGAAATGCAGGCCAAAGAAAATGGAAGCTTAGATGCTGATAGTTTAATTAACATAATAAAAATAACTAATATGGAGAGCACAATAAAAGAGCAGTATAATAGTGATAAAAATCTGAATTTAAGAAGTAATCTACATAGCTATAATGTAAATAAAATTGACTGGGATGTTTGGTGCTTTGAGAATATGAAATTTTGTAAAAATGATAAAGTATTAGAGTTAGGATGCGGCAATGGAAAGCTTTGGCTTAAAAATAAAGAAAAAATAGAAACAGATCTAAATATAACTTTATCAGATTTTTCCAAAAGTATGATAAAAAGTGCTAAAAATAATTTGAAGGAAATAAATATGGATTTTCAATATAAAGAAATTAATGCTGAGAAAATTCCATATAAAGATGAAACATTTGATGTAATTATAGCAGAGCATATGATTTATTTTGTTTCTAATATAGAGAAAGCATTGGAAGAAATAAAAAGGGTACTTAAGCCAAATGGGAAGGTCTATATAACTACTAACTCAAAAAATACAATGAATGAGCTAAATGAATTATGTGAAAAATTCGCACCTAATTCAGGGTTAAGTAATAACGGGCTTTCAGAAAGATTTAATTTAGAAGAAGGTGAAAAGCTACTTAAAAAGTATTTTAACAATGTAAGTCTTAACGTACTTGAAGGTAAAATCATTTTAAGTGAATCAGAGCCATTAGTTTCATATAAAGCATCTACCATACAAGGAAAGTCAATTCTTATAGGAAAGAAAAGAATCGAGTTTAAAGATTATCTGGATAATTACATAAAAGAGAATAAACAAATATTGATAACAACTAAAGCAGGAATATTTGAAATAATTAAATAATATTCAAAGATCACATATGTTAAAAGTAATATAAGAATATATGTGGTCTTTATTATTTATCTATTTTATATGCAGAATTATATAATTTATAATTTCATATATGTTAATTTCTCCTTGAAAAGTAATTACGAGATTATTATCAGAAATATTTATATCTTCTATTTTAACTCCTGGAATTTTATCTAAATTTAAAATGATTTCATTATTATTCATATCTACATTAATGATATTATTAGTAGATATTTTACTTAAGATTGTACTCTTACTTATGCTTATAAATCCAATTTTACTTTCATCTAAATGCAAGATGATCTTATTAGAGCCAGAGGCTGGTGTAAAAATCATATGTCCTCTAAATGGAATTTTATGATAATAAGCATTAAATAATATAGTTATTTTATTATTATGTATTTCTGACTTTACACCAGATATAGTTAAATTATTTTTATTTATATTATCTTTGTATTCTTTTAGTACACTCATTAAGATATTATTTAAATCATTTTCGTTAAGAGTGATAGATGTAGAAAAAGAAAGGGCATTAGAAGATAAGTTAAGCTTTGGATTATTTAATTTATCAATTAGATAAGATAAATTTATCTCAGACGATGATGTACTTATAGGAGATAAGTCCTTGTAAGGATAAAATCCCCCAAAATAAGTGGAAATTAAGGATAAACATATGAAAATTATAATTGAAAAAGTAAATATAGATTTATTTTTATTCATTAAAAATCACGCCTTAAAAAATATTTATAAAATTAGGTTTATATTATTGAAATAAAATCATATATATATAATTGACATAGAAAAAATTAATTATTCATCCGTATAGAGGTAATATTATAATTCTTAATAATTATTATGTAAACTAAACTGTAGAAATAATGAAAACAAAAGTAAATAAGATAACAAAGACACTATGAAAAATCAAAATTTATTTTGAAGCTTATAGTGTCCTTTTTTGTATAAAAAGATAATTTCAGATATAATATATATAAATGGATAAATTTATTGTATAATGTGAACAATATAATATTAAAGTTAATAATTAGATATAGTGAGGAATTAATGAAAAAAAGCTTATTATCATTTTTATATTTTGGAAATAAATCCTTTGAAATAAGTAAACATATAATAGAAGATAAAAATCTCCCAGAGAAATTTGATAACTTTAAAATAATTCATTTATCAGACTTTCATAGTAATTATGATATTAAAGATAAAATAATACAACAAATAAATAAAGAAGAGCCCAATATAGTTGTTATGACAGGAGATATGATTAATAAATATGATAAAAAATCTGACTTTAATATATTTTTAGATTTAGCTCAAAATATAGCAAGTAGATACAAGACATATTTTATATGTGGAAATCATGAGAATAGATTAGATAAAGAAGATTTAAATTATATTTATTTAAAATTGAAAAAGTATAATATTTGTATTCTAAATAATGATCATAAAAAAATATATATAGATAATCAATACATCAATATATACGGAATAAATTTATCTAATGAATTTTATATCATAAATAATGCTAAAAAAATAGATATGTTGAATAATAAAATAGAAGAATCATTAACTAATTTAAATGAAGATCAATATAATATCATACTTATTCATAATCCATTATTTTTTAATGAATATGTTAAATATAATGCTAATATAATCTTTTCAGGTCATGTTCATGGAGGAATGATAAGACTTCCATTAGTTGGAGCATTATTATCACCAGAACGCAAATTTTTTCCTAAATATAATAGCGGAATTTATGAAATTAAAAATAAGTTCATGATTGTAAGTAGAGGACTTGGTCATAGCAGACCAGGAATAAGACTTAAAAATAAGCCAGAGTTAGTAAGTATTACTTTTAGAGGAAAAGAATAAAAAAATCTATAATATTGCTTTAAATTTATGTTGAATAAGTATAAAATAAACTTATAAGTATAAACTAAATTACTAGAAAAGGAAGGATAAAAATGTCAAAGTACAAAGTTGGAGACGAATTAATAATAGTATCAGACCCTAATAAGGAAGCAGACAAACTAAAGGAATTAACTACTTTATCTGTTGATGGTGATTTTGCTCAAATTTCATGGGGAATAAAAATATTAGAAGTTGAATATGATAAGCCATATGTAACTTTAACTTATAGAAATGCTCAAGGAGTAAAAAATAAAGTTTTTGCAGAATGTAAAGATGTTAAAAATTTTGATAAAGAATTAGTTTTAGAAAAAGCATTACTTAAAGCTTTTCAAAATGAAATAATAGACATATCAGTATTTAAAAATAGATAAATTATATAATAAAAAGAATTAATATGATAAAAATTACTCTTTATCATATTAATTCTTTTTATTTATAATATTATTTTTAATACTATAAAATAATATTACAATCCTTTATGGATTTTATAGCTTGTCTTATAACATCAACTGGTAAAACTAAAGCAAATCTTACATAGCCTTCACCAAGAGTACCAAAAGCACTTCCAGGAGTACAAATAACTCCACTTTTTTCCATGAGATCCATGCAGAATTCATATGAAGTTTTGTAATTCTTTGGAATAGGGGCCCAGGCAAACATTGTACCTTTACTATCAGGAACATCCCAGCCGATGTCTCTTAGTCCTGAGCACAAAGCATTTCGTCTTTTTTCATATTCTCTGCAATGTTTTTTTACGCTATCTTGTGGACCATTTAAAGCAGCAATAGCAGCATATTGAATTGGAAGGAATATACCATAGTCTATTTGTGAGCGAAGCATTTTAAAATGATTAATAATTTCTTCATTACCAAGGACAAAAGAAACTCTTGCACCAGTTATATTAAATGATTTTGAAAGAGAATAAAATTCAACTCCAACTTCTTTAGCACCTTTATGAGATAAAAAAGATCCGCCTATATTATCATCATAAATTATATCTGAATATGCATTATCATGAATTATAATTATGTTATATTTTTTAGCAAATTTTATTAATTCATCATAAAAATCTGGTGGAGCAATTGCACATACAGGATTAAGTGGATAGGAAACTACCATAAATTTTGTTTTATATAAAATATCTTCATCTATATTTTTTAGATCTGGAAGGTAATTATTTTCACTTAAAAGAGGATAATGAATGATTTCAGCTCCAGAAAGATAAGGCCCAATTTCGAAAATTGGATAACCAGGATTAGGAACCAATACAATATCTCCTTTATTACAAAGTGATAATCCTATATGTGCTAAGCCTTCTTGTGATCCATATAATGACATGACTTCATTAGAAGATAGATCAACATTAAATCTATTTTTATAATATGTACAGACTGATTCTGTTAATTCAGGCAAATCACATAAGGAATATTTCCAATTATCGGGATTAGAAGCTGAGTTTATAAGAGCATCAATAACATGTTTATCTGGTTTAAAATCTGGTGTTCCAACAGATAGGTTGTACACCTTTTTGCCGTTGGCAATTAGTTTTGATTTTTTATCATTTAAAACATTAAAAATTCCTGTTTGAAAATAAGATAGATTATTAGAAAATTGTAAATTCATATATTCTCCTCCTAAGTAAATTAATAATATATAAAGCATATAAATGAAAAGATAATAAAAATAATCTGCTTTTATTATAACATTGATGTAAATAAATTTACAGAAACATCTTTCATATTAACTCTTTTAATGTTTTTCTTTGCATTATTAGAATTTATATAGTATTATTTATTAATAAATAGAATTAATAAGATACAAAATATATATTATAGGAGGAATAAAAATGGAATTTAACAGTAGACAAGCAAAAATTATAAAAAGTAAACCAAATGGCTATAACATGATTAAAGGAAAAAGTAAATCTGGAAAAACTACTACTATTTTAAATAGAATTCCATTTTTGTTAAAATCATATTGTTTAGCAGAAAATGATAGTATTTTAATGATAGTTCCTTTTGAAGAATCTTTAAAAAAATCAGAAAGAATTTACAATAATATAGAAAGTGAAAAATATTATCAAGAAAGCTTTTTTGAAAAAGATACAAAAAAACATTTTAGAATAAATACAATAGAAAAGCTTGCTTTTGAATATATTAGTGTTAGTAATAAAGAATTTATTAATGAATATAAAATTATAGATGAATTGGAAAAAAAAGAAATTCTTTTAGATATCATAAAAAACATAAAGATAAAAAGATTTGATAAAATAGAGAATATTGATTTTTTGATTCAAGAAATCAAATATATAAAATCTTTTAATTATGATTTAGAAGAATATCAAAATTCTAATAGAAAAAAACTTTATAATATAAATATTAAAAAAAATTCTGAGGAAAGAAAAAATATTTTCAAGATATATACTTTTTATGAAAAATCATTAAAAAAGCTAAAGAAGTTTGATATTGAAGATTTATATATATTAGCATTAAAAGAAGCAAAAAATAATTTAGATATGAAGTATACACATATAATAATGGATGATGCTCAAGAATTTACAAAAGTTCAAATAGAATTTCTAAAAGAACTATATTGTGAGAAGAGTTATTCTAGTTTTACATTTATAATCGGCCAAAAAGATATTAAAAATGAATTATCTTATTTAAGCAAAAATAGGTCTTTTTCTCAGTTATCTCTTAATTTTAAAGGTAAGACAAGGATCTTAAGTGAAATATATAATTTTGATGCATTGAGTGAAAGCAAAGAAATTTTAAGTGAAGATAAGATGATAGATGAATCTTTAGAATTGGATAAAATAGAATACATAGATTTAAAAAGAAATGTAGTACATAAATTTATTCAAGATGCTTTTAATAATAAAGAAATATATATAGAGGATAATGAAAAAGAAGAAAAGGAAGAAAATTTAGAGGAAATTCCAGTTTTTAATGAAATAGCTGCAGGAAGTCCTATTATAATGAATGATTCTATAGAGGATTTTTACTATCTTCCAAAGCAATGGATTAGAAGAAGCAATAATGTTTTTATTTTAAAAATAAAAGGTGATTCCATGATAAATAAAAATATTAATGATGGAGATTATGTAGTTATAAGCAAAGAACCTTCTGCAAATAACAATGACATAGTAGCAGTTGAATTTTCAGGAGAAGCAACATTAAAAACACTTAAAATAAAAGATAATAATATTATTTTTGTACCAGAAAATGAAAAATATGAACCTATTGTAGTTGGGGAATATGATGAATTTAATATTTTAGGAGTAGCGATTGGAATCATAAAAAAATAGAATTATACATAAAATTTAAATATAGAATTTTTAACAATATAGCTTTTATAAATATAGAATTAAATATAAAAGTTATATTGTTGTTAAAATTTATAATTATCTTGATTGTAAACGTATAAATGTGATACTATAGTAATATGAGATAAGCGTAAAGGGGGATTGCTAATGGAAAAATTATATGAAATAAAAAATAAATTATATATAGCTATTCATAGTTTTATATGTACAGTTATGAATACATCAGATTATGCAATGTGGCAGCAAGATGAATGTGGAAATTGGATATATATGAGTGAAGAAAGAGATGCCATTACAGGTTAAATATATTATGGATAATTGTATTGCTTTTTTATATTATAAAAATGTATAGAAAGTCATTTAATAAAAGATAAAAATATTAAATGACTTTCTTATTTTTGACTATTTTTAAATATATTTTAAAATAATAATTGAATTACTTGTCAATGTATTAGAATATACAAATATAAATCTTTATAGCAATATAATTTAATTAGACATATATCTATTAGTGAGAAATAATATAATGGAGATTGTTTTTACTCATGTCAGAATTAAATTATGAAGAACTAATTCTTTTAGATAATTTTATATATTTAAGATGGGAAAGCGAAAAAAACGCTTTAATAATAGATATTGTTAATGAGATTTTAAAAGATAATAATTTGGATAAACTTATTAATAAAGAAGAAAATTGTATTGTAAAGATGCCTGCAGAGGAATGGATTGATACATTAGAAAAAATGAAAATCAAACCTAATTTGAAGAATCTCAAACTTCACAATCTAAAAAGTACTAATGATGGGTTTAGAGCTGCCTGCTTTATTGATGATGAATTAAATGCAACAGTAGTTTTTAGAGGCAGCAGTAGTAAAGAAGAATGGGATGATAATGGAAAAGGTGCATATGAATATGATACAAAAGATCAAGAAAAAGCACTTTTTTATATTAATAGCCTAGAATTTGATAATATAACAGTAACAGGTCATTCAAAAGGTGGAAATAAAGCACAATATGTGGCTGTTTTATCTACTAAGATAAAAAGATGTATATCAATTAATGGACAAGGATTTTCAAATGAATTTATAAAGAAATATAGCGAAGATATTGAAAATAACAAATATAAAATCATTTGCATAAATTGCAAATATGATTATGTAAACTGCTTATTGAATACAATTGCAAACCAAAGTTATTACATTAGTACAGAGCTTCAGATTAATCCATTTTTCTATCATAAATGCAATATACTTTTGGACAAGTATGGAAACTTAAGAAAGGAGAGTAAAAGAGCATTTTTTTCTAAAATAATAAATGACTTTTCAACGTCACTTATATCAGACTTACCAAAAGAACTAAGGATATTAGTTATGGAAGGACTTATGAGCATTATAGAGGCTTTCTTATGCAGAAATCTGATTAACGAGAATATAATTAAAATTGCTGGGGGAACTTTAATTATATTAATGTATGGAAAATACTTTAAATACAAAGAAGCATTTGCAATAAGTTATTCTGTATTAGAAATGATATTAGTACCATTGTTATTATGGAAGGATTTTATAGATATTGACGAAACACATTCAAAGGAAAAATATAAAGAACTCCAAAGGAAAATAATTTCTATGGAGAATAATGTTTTAAATAAACTTGGTATAATCAGTGATAAAGCAGAAATTTTTACTAAAATCAAAAATAACAACAATTTAATAGATAATAATAGAATAATAAAAAATATACAAAATACCTTGGATAAATTCACAAAAAGTCTTTATGATGAGGAGCTTAATATGCAATAATAATATTATAATTATTTATAAATAAATTTTAGATAATGTTTAATAACATATAGGAAGAGGTAATATAATGAAAACAACTTTATTGTTAGTAAGACATGGAGAAACAGAATGGAATAAACTTGGGAAATTTCAAGGATGTACTGATATTGAACTTTCAAAAGATGGTATTAATCAAGCTGAAAATTTAAAATTAAAATTAAATGAAGAATTTGATGTTATATATTCAAGTCCTTTAAAGAGAGCATATGAGACAGCTAAAATTCTAGCAAAAGATACAGATAAAGATATTACTATTTTAGAAGATATAAGAGAAATAAATTTTGGAGAATGGGAAGGACTAACTATAAGTCAAATTTCTGAAAAATATCCTGAAATTTTTAAGGTATGGAGAACAGATAAAAAAGAAGCTCCTTTTGTTGGAGGAGATGCTAGTACAAAAAACGCAGTAAATAGAGCATTAAGATGTATTATTGATATTATAAAGAAACATAAAGGTGAGAAGATAGTAATAGTTGCTCATGGAGGAATTATAAAAGCAGCACTAATAGGACTCTTTAATTGGGACATGAGTATGTATCATAAAATTGCTTTGGGAAATACTTGTATAAATACTGTTACTTTTGATGATGAGATGAAACCAACAATTATAGGTATAAATGATACTAGTCATTTAAATGAAAATGTAAAAACAGTATAAATAAAAAAGCTATACTATTTAAATAAGCATAGTATAGCTTATTTTTATTAGAAATTATGAAAATATACTATATAATAAATAAATTGCTACTTTTATTATAAATGAGAGTAATTCATGATATAATTTCATTGTTAAAGAAATACATTAGGTGAAAGGAAAGAATAAAAAAATGGAATATACAAATTTGCATGAAAATGATCAATTTGAAAGATTTCAAAAAGAAATTCAAAGTTATAATAATTTTGGGTATTACAATAGATCAGTTGTGATTTTATCAAATGCAATAGGCTGCTTTCCTAATCACCCTGGTCTTTATTATCTACTTGCTTTAACATATTATAATTCTAAGGAATATTTAAAAGCAACTGAATGTTTAAAAAATGCAATAAATTATGATGAAAAAAATAATAAATATTTAGGTCTCATTGGATGCTGTCTCTTTAATACAGGTGACTATGAAAATGCATTTAATTATTCAAGAAAAGCTTTTGAGCTAGATAATAGAAATTTAGATGCTATAGTAACACTTGGGAAAATTGAACTTTTTAGGCATAACTATAATGAGGCATATATGTATATAAATTTAGCTGTTGAAATAGATGATAATAATTATAAAGCTATAAGACTGTTAAGTAAGTATTATATAGCTAAAGAAGATGATCCTAAGAAAGTATTAGAAGTTTTATATGCATCACAAAAGCTAGGTAATGATGAAGAATTAGATTTAGATATAATTAAATTTTTATATATTCTAGGAGAATATACTGAATGTTTAAAAAGATGTAAATATGTTATAACCAATCATTCAAATGCTTATGTGGCTCAAAAAGCAACTAAATTTGTATCTGAAATCTATAATGAAGTTATGCAAAGCAAAAGTGAAATGAAAAAAGAGCTTAGTACGATTTTAAATGAAAAAGAAAACTTATTTAAGGAAAATAAATTAATTGAAGAAATTAAACAAGAATTAGATTTTAATAATGGTAAAAAAGAAGAAGATATGTATTCTATTTTAGATGACCCATCTAATGAAATTTATGAAAAAATAGAAAAAGCTAATATTATAGAAAAAGATAGTAAAAATAATAAAAGTCATAAGAATGATATAACTGATTCTGAAAATAGTAATGATTTATTAAAAGAATCATTAGATAAATTAAATTCATTAATTGGTCTTGATAATGTAAAAGGTCAAATTCAAAGAATAGTTCAACTTATAAAATATGAGAGAAATAGAGCTGATATTTTAGAAATTGAAGAAAATATAAATATGTCATATCATTTTGCTTTCCTTGGAAATCCAGGTACAGGTAAAACAACTGTTGCTAGGCTTATTGGAGATATATTTCATAATCTTGGTATATTAGAGAAGGGTCAGCTTATTGAAGTGGACAGAAGTAATATTGTTGGAAGGTTTATAGGAGAAACAGCTAAGCTTACACAAAAAGCTATTGATAATGCAATGGGAGGGATACTTTTTATTGATGAAGCATATTCTCTAGCTAAAGGTGGTAGCGATAGCAATGATTATGGAAGTGAAGCAATTGATACATTAATTAAAGCAATGGAGGATAATAGAGATAAGTTCACAGTCATTTTAGCAGGATACACTAATGAAATGAATAAGTTAATAAAATTAAATCCAGGGTTAAAGAGCAGGATTAATTTAATAATAGAATTCAATGATTATAGCGATAAAGAATTATTAGAAATTGCAAAAAGCATGGCAGAAAAAGATTATTATAAATTATCTAAAAAAGGAGAGCAGGCCTTTATTGAAAAGATAAATAAAGAAAAAGTAGATGAGAACTTTGCCAACGCAAGAGTAGTAAGAAATATAATTGAAAATGCAATAAGAGAAAAAGCATTTAGAATAGGTGATAAAAAAGTTTCAAAAAAACAACTTACAATTCTTGAACCTAAAGATTTTGGGGTTAATTTATCATTTAATCGAAAAGAAAAAATGAATAGCTTGAAAAAAGAACTTTATAATTTAATAGGTTTAGATGAAGTTAAGAGGCTAATTGAAGGAGTAGTAGATACTTTAGAGCTACAATATAAAAAAAGAAATATGGGATTAAAGACAGAAAATATTTCATTAAATATGATATTTTCAGGCAATCCAGGAACAGGTAAGACAAGTGTAGCCAGAGTGCTTAGTAAAATATTAAAAGAAATTGGTGTACTTAAAAAAGGGCATATGATTGAAGTTACAAGAACTGATTTAGTAGGTCAATATGTAGGACAAACAGCTCCAAAGACTCTTGAAAAGATAAAAGAGGCATATGGAGGAATTCTTTTTATTGATGAAGCGTACAGCCTAAATGGCGGAGGAGAAAATGACTTTGGACGAGAAGCTTTAGCAACCATTATAAAAGAAATGGAAGATAATCGTGATAAGTTAGTAATCATAATGGCTGGCTACACAAAAGAGATGCAGGAACTTATGGAATTGAATCCAGGACTTAAATCAAGAATAAAATTTTTAATTGAATTTCCAGATTATAATGATGATGAACTTATGGCAATATTTATGCTTTTATGTAAAAAAGAAGGCTATATGATAGAAAAGTCAGCACAGGAAAAATTAAAGGAAATATTTAAAAAAGAATATTTAATAAGGGATAAGCATTTTGGAAATGGAAGACTTGCACGAAAATATTATGAAAAAATTAAAATGAATCAGGCCAGCAGAATTATTAAAGAAGAAATAGATGATAAAATACAAATAATGAATATAAAGAAAGAAGATTTAGAAAATATATAAATCTTCTTTTAAATTTATTATTGACAAATAACAATTATTAGTTAATAATATATTTGAGAAATGAAATAGAATTATTAATGTGTTTAAAAGATGGTTCTAAAGTATATATATTAAATTTAGGAGGTACTATAAATGAAAGCATTTGTAGATGAAAATACATGTATTTGTTGTGGACTATGTGAAGGGATTTGCGGAGAAGTCTTTTCAACTGAAACAGGAGTGGCCGTAGCAGGTGAAGTTAATGCTGAACAAGAAGACGAAGTAAGAGAAGCATGTGACTCTTGCCCTGTTGGAGCAATTTCAATAGAAGAATAATAATATTATCACCAGAGATAATAATATTAGAAACATTTGGATAAAGGAGCAAAATATTATGGAAAATATATGTCTATGCAAAAAAGTAACTAAGGAAAAGATCGTGGAAGCTGTAAAAAATGGTGCAGATACTTATGAAAAAGTTCAAGAAGCAACTGGAGCAGGAACAGGCGGATGCCACGGTGGAAGATGTAAATCTAAAATATTAGAAATAATAGAAGAAAACTAGAAAATACTCCAAATCTATAAGGGACGTACAAAGTTTAGAGTGAAATAATCGAAATAAAGCTCTTATGTGTGGCTCGCTTGCTACAAAAATGAAGGTGTGAATTTTAAACATCAATGATTGTGCCCAAAACCGTTTGCTCCAATAACGAGTATTGGACAAACAATTTTGGAACAATCATTAATGTAAAAATTCTACATATTCATTTTTTAATGCAAGACACCGCCAACATAAGAGCTTTATTTCTTTGTTTCATCTAAATTCAG